>ERZ808040.191-NODE-191-length-60181-cov-9.958289_pt1 | contig 60181 bp, 71 predicted proteins | sample MGYA00380191_ERZ808040 | MGnify/ENA primary metagenome ERZ808040 (study PRJEB31490, sample SAMN06133395) | mouse gut metagenome | isolation source: J6 | host: mice | place: China: Chengdu | collected 2015-05 ...
AGCATCCTCCCGCGGCTTGACGATACCGCAGATTTTCAGTTCCAGAGCATCCTCCAAAAGCTGCTCTGCGTTCAAAGCCTTATCGCCAATATAGGAAAACGTGCCGTTCTCATGTTCGGCATAATAACTGCTGGGCAAAACAAGATAAAAACGATGGCCGCTGATTTCCTCATAGCTCCAGTCCTTTGCGGTCACTTCTTCTCCCATTTTGATTTGCTCGGAGGCTTCCTCATAGTCCTCCGCTGTCAGCAGACCCAGTTGATAGAGAGTGCCGGCAGAAAGGGACTGCTTCTCATCCAGAACCAACACCACCTCGTCAAAATGCTCCGGCCAGGCCCCGTAAAGCATTTCATAGCTGTCGGTGACGATATGACTGACCATATTGCCGTCAGGACTTGCCATCAGCTCGGAGAAATTCTCGGCCCCAGCAGATCCGCCCATCATCATTGACATATCTCCGATTCCGCCTGGCATGGAGCTGAATCCTCCGCCGGAACTGATTAAGGTCCCAACATCTGCGCCGCTATTAATCAACACTCCGTTCGCGTCATAAGAATAAACATCAAAGCACGCATCATAGGTGTAGACAAATCCATTTTCCCCCAGATACTGATGGATTTCGCTGTTTGGGTCGTCCAAATAGCTCTTGAACGTTGTCAGGTTATTTTCTATGATACTGGCGAATACGGTTTCGCTCAGTTCAATATCCCGGTAATCCGCGTGTACGCCATCCCGCAGTTCGGATCGCGTGTTTGGCCCGCCGATCCGCTGCCCGCCAGCCATCATGCCAGACATATCAAAGGTTTCCGCACTGATTGTGATGGGATAAGAGGTCATTGTGTCCTTCTGCATATCTGCGATATAGCGGTTTACACTGGAGGAAAGGGCCAGGATCAATGCAATGCCGATGATGCCAATGGAGCCAGCAATAGATGTTAGCAGCGTCCGCCCTTTTTTTGTGCGCAAATTATTAAAGCTGAGCGACAATGCTGTGAGGAGCGACATTTTAGCCCGGCCCATGCTTTGATACTTTGGTGTCGGGAGCTCCCCCACTTCCGGGGTATAAGGCGCGGAATCGTCCGTAATCCTACCGTCCTGCAGTTTGACAATACGAGTGGAATACCGCTCCGCCAACTCAGAATTGTGAGTCACCATGACAACCAGACGTTCTTTAGAAACCTCCCGCAGCAGCTCCATGATCTGGAGGCTGGTGGCGGTGTCCAGTGCTCCGGTGGGCTCGTCGGCCAGAAGGATGCTTGGATTGTTGACCAACGCCCTTGCAATGGCCACTCGCTGCATCTGTCCCCCAGACATTTGATTGGGACGCTTATGGAGCTGATCCCCCAGCCCCACCTGAGTCAGCACCTGCTCTGCCCTTTGGCGGCGCTCCCTGCGAGAGATGCCGGAGATAGTCAGCGCCAACTCCACATTCGCGAGGATGGACTGGTGAGGAATCAAATTGTAGCTTTGGAAAACGAAGCCAACGGTGTGGTTTCGGTAGGAATCCCAGTCCTTATCCCTATATTTTTTGGTGGAGATGCCGTTGATCATTAATTCGCCGCTATCATATTGATCCAGTCCGCCGATGATATTCAGCAACGTGGTTTTACCAGAACCGCTGGGGCCAAGGATTGAAACAAATTCGCTGTCCCGAAAGCTCAAGCTGACATTGTCTAGGGCCTGCTGGATCAGATAGCCTGTTTTATATTGCTTCTTTATGTTTTGAATTTGCAGCATAGGTTTCCCTCCTGTTGCCGTTTAGTAACGAGATCATACGCTGTTTTTCTCAACTAAAACTCAACCAAATCTCAACTGAACCTCAATTTGATGTCGTTGAGGTTCAGTTGAGATTTTTGGTTTAAAATGCTTCCACAATATTGATATCTTTGCTATACTGTGAAAAAGAGGTGGTAGAAATGTTTCAAATCCTGGTGGTAGAGGACGATAATGAGCTGAGGGATCTTTTCTGTGCGGTTCTGACGGAAAATGGATACACTGCGGTTCCGGCTGTAGACGGAATTGATGCCTTTGATATTTTGGACGAGACGTATGTCGATTTGATTATTTCGGATATTATGATGCCGCGTATGGACGGGTTTGAGCTGATTAAAGCGTTGCGGGAAGCACATTACAACACGCCTGTTCTGATGATTACAGCAAGATCTAGTGCGACGGATAAACGAGAAGGTTTCCGCATCGGCACAGATGATTATATGGTCAAGCCAATTGATGTCAATGAGATGGTATGGCGAGTGGAGGCCCTGCTGCGCCGATCCCAAATCGCCAGTCAGCGCAGGACAAAGCTGGGCGATACAATTCTTGACTGCGACACGTTGACCGTCCATACTGGCGGCGAGGAAACAGAGCTCCCTCAGAAGGAGTTCCTCCTCCTGTTCAAGCTGGCGGCCTCTCCCAACCACATATTTACGAGGCGTCAGCTCATGGACGATATATGGGGAGTGGACAGCGAAACGGACCCCCATACTCTAGACGTACATATTAGCAGACTTAGAGAGCGTTTCCGTGGAAATCCAGACTTTGATATTATCACTATCCGAGGACTGGGTTATAAGGTGGTGAAGAAATGAAACTGCATCAGCGGACTATAAAAACAGCCGCAATGTTTTCCATTCTACTCTTCTTGGTTTTGAGCATAACCATGACCCTTTCCACCGCCTTTGCTGTGTTGCTGTTTCGTATCGGTTTTTTGGATTCTCAGCATCTTCTGCGGGGGCTGTTCGTTACCCCAACGGTCAGCATCGTCATTGGAACAATTTTGTTTAGGCTGATTGGAAAACGCCCGCTAGAGCTGATCCTTGAAATCAGCAAAGCCACTCAAGAGGTGGCAAAAGGAAATTTCAATATCGAATTGAATGAGGATATACCAGCTTCTGAGATCCGGGAGATGGCCCACAATTTCAACGTAATGACCCGAGAGTTAGCTGGGACTGAAATTCTCCGAAATGATTTTATTGAAAACGTGTCCCATGAGTTCAAGACACCTTTATCGGCGATTGAGGGATACGCCACACTGCTGCAGCGCAAAGAGCTTTCCGAAGAAAAACGGACTGAATATACTCGGCGCATCCTGTTTAACACACGGCGGCTTTCCACACTGATCGGTAATATTCTACTTTTGTCGCGGCTGGAACACCAAGAGATTGAAATTCAGAGGGAGTGGTTCTCCCTGGATGAGCAACTGCGGGAGGCTATCCTAATGTTGGAACCGCAGTGGAACGGAAAACATCTTGAGTTGGATATTGACCTAGATCCAGTGGACTGTTATGCCAACCGTGATCTACTCCTACAGATTTGGCAAAACCTGCTTGGAAACGCAATTAAATTTGTCAAGCAAGCCGGAAAAATCCGTGTACTGCTCAGGAAGATAGGAACTGACATTCAAGTTGTAATCCAAGACGATGGGATTGGCATGGATCAAGCGGTACTCCAACGAATATACGAAAAATTTTATCAAGGTGATACATCCCATAAAACAGCTGGGAATGGGCTGGGCCTTTCACTCACAAAAAGAATTGTTGACCTTCATGGCGGAAAAATTGAAGCGTCCAGCCAGGTGGGCGTGGGAACTACGTTTGTGGTCACGCTGTCAGCACTTCCAGCTTCTGAGGAAGCACATTGAGCTGTCAGCCGTTCTTGTGCCAGAGCACAGCCTGCCAGTTGCATACAAACCATTATTTTTATTATAGTCTGGCAGTCCACTGCTGCTTGCCAGAGAAGCTGGAGCAGAACGATACCCAATATTAGGAGACGGAACGGCCAGCTAACAGACCACATCTCGTTAAGAGACAGGCTCCAGGCTCATGCTATGGGAAAGGCTTTCTATTTAATTGCATAAGAGGCATCGCAACAAATAAAGAAAACAATGCGGGGGAAGGCTGAACCTTCCCCCGCACGCTTATTCCCGTTTATGCTACTTTTTGAAAGCGAATACTCTGTACCCTCATCTGGAGTTCCTGCCCCAGGAACTTCAGCGTGGAAAACTCGTCGTCCAGCCCGTCCAACTCCCGGCGGAGCACATCCTCATAGTGCTTCTTCTTTTCCTCCAGCGCCTGGATCTTCAGCACCCAGCGATCCATCACCGCCGGGCTCTGGCTGCCGGATTTGATGAGGTAGTCCGCCCGCTCCTGGTAGGTGGCAATCTCTTTTTTCACCGCCGCATAGAATTCCTCGGTCATTTTAGACCGCTGCTTTTCATCGTCGATGATGAAAAAGCTGTTCACCATCAGCGGCGTCTCCCTGCGGTTGAGCCCGCCCAGCAGCCCGATAAACTCCTCAAACACATCCACCTTGTCCATGTGGGTGCGGGGCACGAAGTACATATGCCCCGTGATGCTCAGCTTGGTAGCCTCCAGCCCCCGCAGGTAGTTGACACAGATGGTTTCGATCTGTTTTCGGTTGGCGCACTTCTGATAGAGCTCGAACAGCTCCTCCGCCTTGCGGCAGCAGGCCGGCACGTCGATGGCATCATCCGGCGCCAGGTTTTCCGCCCGGAACACGCCGTCTTTCTTATCATAGCTGATGTTCGCCAGCTTTTCGTAGTTGTTGGTACGCTGGTTCAGCGTCTCCTTCACCAGCTCCCGGGATAAAATATCGGCGCTGGTGCGCTTGTTATCCCGGCAGTAGGCCAGGTAGATGTTGGTCTCTCCCATGGCCGTCACCGGGACGCGCTCCCGGATATCGCCGGTGGCGGAGCGGAACGCATCGCCCACGGACAACCGGGTGCCTCCGGCATAGGGTATGCCCATATCCTCACACAGCTTGGACAACTCCCCCTTGTCCACCAACAGGTTCGCCAGAGAGAAGTAGAGGAACTTGCCCAGCATATGAGCTTGGTTGCCCTGGGATGTGCCAATAAAATCATGCATATCAAATACGTTATCCATTACTTTGCCCTCCTTGTCTTTTTACATGGCCGCCACCCGGCTGAGCAGGTAGTCGTCCACCCCCTTGTACGCCGGATTCCATGTGTATTTCGTGTATTTTAGGCCACGGATGGCCTGTACTTCTCTCCGCATCGCCAGCACGGCGCTGCGGACATTGGGGTTCGTCATCTGATCCATGTCCATGGCCTCCACCACCTGGGTGACGCCCAAACCCTTCAGCGTATTCTTCAATCCGCGGATGGCGTTCACCCCGCCTACGCACACAAACAGCGCGTCGTGGGCCAGATAACTGGCCACGTCCCCCTTCAGCGGGCCCTCCGTCAGGAAGGCCCGCTTTTTGGTGGTGTTGCCGGTGACATGGATCCAGGAATAACTGCGCGTTCCGTTGGGCATATCCCGGCTGGACAGCCAGCGGTATTTCCGGCCGGGCTTGTCCGCGTCTTCCAGCCGTATCTTCATGCCCTGGATCAGCCCGTCCTTGTTGCGGACGGGGATCAGGAAGCCCTTTGGGCCGGTGATCGTCCAGTCACCGTAGTAAGTGCGGAATCCCGGCAGCCCCAGCAGCTCATGGCCGCTGGAACGGAGCAGGGCGGCCAAAAGCCGCCGCCCCGCGTCCGTCTCCGGCATACTGCGGTACTGATTCCGCGCGATACGATCCTCAGACAGCCCCCGTTCCAGCAGATTTTCCCGGTGCCGGGGCAGCAGGGTGAGATGCTCCAGCATAGCGGTATAGGCTTCATGCCGCCGCTCCAGGGGCAGGGGCTGGCGCTCTGCCTCTGTCCGGGCCTTTGCCTGCCGGGGCATGGGATAGACTTTGCCCGTCTGGGCCAGCGCCTGGTATGCCTCCCGGTTGGTTACGCCCATCAGCTTGGCATACAGCGTCACGCTGTTGCCATGGGCTCCGCACAGGTTGCAGCGGTACAGATCTGTGCTGGTGTTGAGGCTGAGATGGTACTTCCCCGGCCCGTAGTCGTGGCAGAAGGGGCAGGTAGCCTCCACCTCCCGGTGCTTCAGCGTCCGGGAATCAAGAGCCACGCCGCACCGCCGGGCCGCGTCCACAATGGGGATCTTCTCATAGACCAAGCGGCGCCGCCTCCTTCCTCAACGATCTGAGATCACGCGGCCTGCCGCTCCGCCAGGGTGATGGGCCGCACCGGGCGCACCGCCAGCGGTGTGCCGCTGACGCACTTCGCCATGATGACCTGCCCGGTGGGCCGCACGTTGTTGAGATCATCCACGGACTCCATGTTGTCCACGAACACCGGGTAATTGCGCCCGGTGAGCCGCTTCATCAGCTCGGACACCTCCATCCCCGCCCGGATCTTCTCGGACAGGGAGAGCCGGTCATAGCGCCGCCCGCCGTAGGTGAACTTGAATACATCCTTCCGCTCCCCGGTGGTTTTCACCACGTCATAGAGGGAGATCTCCACCCGGTTCATCTTCAGCGCCGAGAAGGTCAGCTTCGCCCGTTCGCTCATGTAGATAGCCACGTCGGCGATCAGCTTTTTCAGCACGGTGATCTTATCCTGGGCGGCCTTGATCTTTTCGTCAAAGTCGTCCGGCTTCTGCTCCACCACGGCCTGGGCCGCCTTCAAATCAGCGGCGCACTCCCGCAGCTCCTCCCGGCACTCCTCCATTTGGTCGTACTCCGACTCGGAGAGGTTGCCGTACTCCAGGTCGGCGGTGAGCTGCTGGATCTCAGTGCGCAGGCTGTCCACAGGGCTGTCCTCAGACTTCTTCGCGTTGAGGCCGGCCAGCTGCTGTTCCAGCTTTGCCACATCATCGGCCTGGAACTGCTCAAACACAGCCTTGGCCTTGGCGTCGTTCTCTTTCAGCTCATTGAGCTGGGCCCGCTGCTCCTGGCCGGCGGCGACGGTCTCCTTGGCAGATTGCTCCAGCCCGGCCCGCACCTCCACCAACGCTTCCTCGGTGATGAGGCGGCGGCAGGTGGGACAGGTCATGCCGGACGCAAACGTCTGGAATGCCTGCTTGTCCATATTGAACCGGGCGGTCAACTGCCCCAGTTTTGCGGTGGCGTCAGCGATGGCCTGGGTGTAGGCGGACTGGTACTGCTCCGCCTTCCGGGCGGCCAGCTTCCGTTCCAGCTCCAAAATCTCAGCGTCCAGGGGAGAGTCATCCTGAGCCGCCTCATGGTAGCGGGCGCTGAGCTCCACCAGCCGCTGTTCCATGGCTTTTGTGTCCAGGCCGTCAAACCGCTTGGCCTCCAGCTTCTCCAGCGTCCGGGTGAACGCGTCCTTGCGGGCTGACAGGCCCTCCACGATCTGGCTCCAATCCTCGCCCTGGGTTTCCGTCAAGTCCTTCTGCCCCTGGAGATAGATGATGGTTTCCTCCAGCTCCCGAATATCCGCCCGCTTTTGCTTCAGGTAGGTGTCCGGGGAGAGAAGCGGTTCATTTTCCAGCGATGCCCGGGTTGCGTCGGAGAGCTGGGCCAGCACCGCCTCATGGGAAATCAGGGGCAGGTGCCGCTCCAGCAGGTTTTTGCCGTCCTCCCCCAGCTCTTCAATGAAATAGAGAGGATTGAAGATGGACAGGAACACATCCTTCTCGCCAAACAGCTCGGTGAGATCCATCTGGCGGATCGTGTAGCCGTCATAGAGGATGGCCATGGTGCTCTTGTGCCGGGTACGGGTGAGCACATGAGCTGTGCCCGCCTCATCCACAAAGTTCATGGTGATGGACACGTCGGGCTGGGCCTCATTGTGCAGCCGGTCAATGCCCCGCTCCCCAAAGAAGGGGAGGCCGGTGACAGCAAAGGCGATGGCGTCGGCGATGCTGGTCTTGCCCCGGCCGTTGCCGCCGGTGATAACCGTGGGATTTCCAAACACCAGGTTCGTGGGTTCCCCATAGGACTTGAACCCGGCGATGGTCATGCCGGTGATCTGAAAGCTTTGGATTTTTTCCATGTTCTTCTCCTTCCTATGCCGCCTGGGGCTGGGTGTCCGCAATCCTAAACTTTTCAAGCATATAGTAGACAACGGTATCTTTCTGCCGCTTTTCCAGTTTCACATCCGTCAGGATCACGCCCACGGCCAGCTCCGGGTGCTCTCCCCGGACAAAGGCTTCCAGCTTGTCCCTCTGGGAGGATTCCAGCCTCAGCTGGGTGCTGGTGGAGTTGATCCCCTTGTTGATACGGGCCTGGCGGATGATGTACGAAATGCCGTTCCCCCTCGGCTTACCTGTTGGTGCGTTTTCGGCACGCCCGGCGGCATCATTGCTGCCTCTCCCCTGCTGCGTTCCCGCCGCCTGACCGTCCGGCGCGGGCTCCGGCTCCGCCTGGGGCCGCAGGCCTCCGGCGGGGGCGGGCTTCAGGTTCAGCTTGCCCAGCATTTTGAGGTAGGCGCAGTCCAGCTGCTCCTGCTGGTCTTTTTTGATGATCCAGGTCTTGCCCCGTTTTTCCACATCCACAAACACCACGTCCATGTTATACAGCACCCGGCCGATGCCCCACTGGACGGCGGCCCGCTTCATGCTGTCGGATAGGCCGCCCTTGATGGGCTCGATGTCCGAATCCTCGGCGCCGTCCCATTTGGTGATGAAGCCGTCCCCATAGCGGATGGAGATACCGCACAGCTGGGCCTCCTTGCCGTTTGCCCCGTGCCAGGGCTTGAAGTCATTGTACCAGTTCTCCGGGCCCACCACATCGTCCAGCCGGGACATGATGGCCCGGTTGGTGACGTAGGGGACGGCGATGCCTAGTTCCTTTGCCTCAACCACCTTTTGCAGCCGCCATTCCAGATCCTCCGGCGCGAAGGGCATGGCCAGTTCGGCCTGGATCTGCCTCGGGTCTTTCTGATTCACAGTGTTCACCTCGCGTCTAAAAAGTCTTTCAGTGTTTTGCCGTCCGGCACCAGCACGTCGGTGTAATAGTGGGATGGCGTTTTCCCCTTCATCTGCTCCAGGAGGTCACGGTACTCGGCATGGAGCCGGTTGTTGTCCCTGGAATAGAGGTCGTTGTTGTTGGGCAGACGCAGGAGATAGCCCGCCAGTGTGTGCAGCCGGGCGGGATCCCTGTAGATGGGCAGGGCATTGTTCCCGGTGCAGATATTGTTGTCCCCGTGTACGTTGGAAAAGGGATAGCGGTAGGTTGGCGTATCCGAGGTTAGGCGTTCGTCCTTCACCACGCACACCCTGCATCTGGCCACCTTGCCCTCCTGGGGCATATACTGGAAGCCAAACACCAACCGGGGAAGCGGGAAATCCCGGTACTCGGTGTCATAATAGGTGATGTCTGCGTACAGCTCCGGGTAGCGGATAAAGTAGTAGATATACTTCTTTTCCATTACCGCGGCAATGCAGCCCTCAGGCAGCAGGCCGGTGGCGTGGCGCTCATCATCATACCGGCTGGTGAGAAAGCAGTCGCACAGGGCCTGGGGCGTGATGTGCTTGTGGGTGGTGATGCCGCCCGCTTTCTGCTGCTCTACCACCACCTCGCCGCGCTCGGTGTTGATGCGGATGGTCATGTCAAATTTGTCCGGCATTATGCCGCCTCCTTCCATTCGTTCCCCAGCGGATAGATCGGGACGAGCTTGTTCAGTCCCAGCACCACCTCCAGCTGCCGGTTCAGCTCCTGAAACCCGTCCAGGATCTCCATGAATGCCACGGGCAGCTCCTCCAATCCATAGAAATCATCACTCGAAAAGAACAGGATGCAATACCGTCCCCGGTCGCCGGCAGACAGCCGCCATCCGTAGTCATAGCTGTAGCTGTCAAGGCGGAATCCCTCGTGGATCATCTGCTCGGCGTTCCGGCGGTAGGGGTTGATCCCCTCCTCCAGTCCTTTTTCTGTTTCAAGCCGTGTACACAACTCGCAGAAGCGGTCTACGGTGGGATCGGACAGCACCCAGGTTTCTATCCCTGATTCTTCGTTATAGTAGCAGCTGGTATCTTCAAAGATCGACACGGCTAATTCCATGGACAGCTCATAAAATGAATCTTCATCCAGGGGAATGCTGTGAAACGACGGCCACTCTTTTTTCAGTCTGGGGTTGTCATAAACCATTTTCGCGAGGTACAGCATATGGAAAAAGTAAGAATTCAGATCCTCCATAGCAGCACCTCAGCAAAATGTGCGCACCGCCTTGGAGGCGAGCGGAACCCGGTTCAGCGTCTGCACAAACTGGGAGAGATTCTGCGACGCTTTATACAGCTTGTCATAGTAATCCTCCAGCGCGGGCACGTCGTCCGCGTCAAAAGCGTCAAAGTCGATTTCACCCAGGCGGAGAAGATCCCCTTCCAGATTGGGACGCAGAACCTGCTCCAGCAGGTAGCGGTTGACACCGTCCTCCGATACGGGAGGGCCGTCCTTTGTCTGGGAAAAACGGGTGGCCAGCAGCTTCAAATTCAGCTTCATGCTCATACCGCCACCCCCTCCTCAGTAGTCGCTGGGAAGCAGGACGGTGGTGGCGGAGTAGTCTGCCTCGGTAATGATCCAGAACTTTTCGCCGTCCTGGGTGTGGTAGACGGACAGCAGGCGGCCTCCGTGCTTCAGCGCGTCTTCATTGAGCTGCCAATCGGACTGGCACACATCGCCCCAGTCCCCGCGCAGGTGCCGCTTGATGGCGGTGTCCACTTCAGAATGGGGCAGAACGCCTTTCGCGTTGCGGGTGATCATCAGTTGGCCCGGATGGAACCGGGGGTTCACAGCAATTACACTCATGAAAAATCCTCCTACGTCAGCGCCTTGAAGCCGTTTGGCGTCAAGATGTTGAAAATCATTTTGTTGGTAATGGTTTCGTGCAGTTCGGTACCGGTGTGCCGGCCCTTGGGGTCAAACTGTTCCTCGGTCTCCTTACGGGTCACCTTCACGATCCGGCCCTTGATGATATGAGGCGTGTCGCATTCAATCAGGCCGTTGATCAGCCCAGAGCCGCCAATCAGCCCGATTTGGCTGATGGACAGGGGCAGCGGCGGGCGCTTCACCCCGCCGTCCAGTTCGCTGCGGGCCATCATCCGCTGGAAGCTGTCCGAACGGCTCAACTGCCGCTCCAGCTCCTTCTCGTTGAACCTTTCCCCCCGGAAGGTCTTCACCTCCAGCGGCCTGGCCGGGAGGGGGTAGCGCCCCTCGGGCAGTTCGGTCAGGCAGGGGATCGAGTCAGGGTGCGCGGCAAACCATTCCAGCCAGCGGGTATCCTGGGGCTCCGTGTCGCGCCGTTTCCGTGTGCCCAGAATGGCCACCTGCTTGAACTTTTTGAACTCGGCGTCGGTAAACCGCCACAAGCCCAGGTTTTCAAAATTGTCCGCCAGCACCCGGCAAATATCCGGCGTGAGCCGGTAGTAGGGGATGACATACACCAGCAGGCCGCCCATGGCCAGCGCGCCCAGGCTCTCAATGAGGAACCGCTTCTCATGCCGGGCCCTGCCGCCGCTCTCATTAAGAACAGACAGGTAGGGTGGGTTGAGGAACAGCAGATGGAACGCGTTGGCGCTGACCTGGCTGAAAAAGAAGCTGCCGAAGCCCACCCGGTGGAGCCGGGTCTGGGCCTCGTCGGCCCGGGCGCTGTCCAGTTCCACGCCGTAGGTGTAGCAGTTGTTCCCGTCGGCAATCTGCCGCAGGGCCTTGCCGCAGCCACAGCAGGAATTCAGCAGGTTGGTGGTGACCCCCTCCGGGAACTGGATGCCCCGCAGGATCAGCGAAATATTGTCCGGGTCGGTGGGGTAATACCCCAGTTTGATGTTGTTCATCAGCCGCCCCACCACCCTGGCGTTGGTAGTCCCATCCACCGGGAGCTGGGCGGCAAAGCCGTTCAGCGCGTCATACACCGGACGGTAGGTATTGCTCAGCAGATTAAACCCCAGCAGGCCCTCCTTCAGCTGTCCCGCGTTGGCGGCCAGTTGGTATTCTTCCGCCTCCATCAGCAGGAGCTGGGCCTCGCCCAATGCCTCCGCCAGCCGTTGCCTTGTATTTTGCAGATCGTTGTAATCGTCCCGGGCGGCGGCAAGATCGGTATTTCGGTGCCGCTCCACCCTGGCCCGGCACAGCACCATGGCCTGGGTGAGCCGGGGGACTTCGCTTTGAAGCCCCCGCAGCCCCTCCAGGGCATAGCTGCGCGGTTCGGTTTGGGGCGCGTCAGGCAGCCCGCTCATAGCCGTCCTCCTCCCGCACCGCCGCCAGAAGGAACAGCAGGTCGGGATAACTCATCTCCGCCAGATCCTGGCGGGTGAGATACAGATTGCGCCCGCCGGTGTAGTCCTTGCTGTGGCGGACGGTGCGGTAGAGCAGCACACGCTCCCGGTCACAGCAGGGCTGGGATAGCTGAACATACAGCCCATTGGTCTGCCACATCCCGATCAGGGAGCAGTCCCCGGACACAGCGATGCCGCCGGGGTTGGATCGCGCCTCGGCGTCCCTCAGACCCAGGTCCTTGCCCAGCGCCCGGAGAAACGTCCGGCCCGTGTTCAAAAACTGCTTCTTCGCGCCGTTGGGGCCGCTCTCGTTTTCGCCCCAGATGTAGGACAGATCCTGGCCCAGCAGTTCGGCCAGCCTTCGCATATTCTTTTCCTGTGATTTGTGGGACATTTTCATAACCTCCTTAAAAACAGGAGGACAGAAAGCATCTGCTTTCTGTCCCCGGTTCACTGCGGTCAGGCCGCGGGCTTGTTCTCCTTCTCCGCATCCAGATGGACAACCGGCGCGGGTTCCTTGACCTCGTACTCCGCGTCGTCGGCACAAGCTCCATATCCCTCGCTTCCGGCTAAAGCCGAAAGCTCGCTCACTTCGCTGTGCCTCCTCTCCAAATCGGACCCGCTGCGCTGGGCTCCGATTTGGGTAAGGGCGCCGTCATCAGCGGGAGCGGTAAGCCGTGTCCACCAGGAGCGCAGACTGGATGCCAGCAGAAATCGGAACAGGCCCCGTTTTTTCTGCTTGAGGTTGATGATCTCGTCAGCGTCCACGTCATGGACGTAGCTGAGCACTACCGACAGCTGGCTTGCCTGCACATAGTCCGCGGACAACAGGCACGACACGGCGGCGCTTTCCGACGCAAACAGCTCAGAGGTCTCCACGCGCTTGGCAATCAAACGCCGGCAGGACACTCTTACCGAACTCAGCTCATCCGCGCGAATGTCATCCGCCGAAATACTGCTGGCCGTAACAGAGCCGCTTCCAATAATTTTCTTTGCCCTGAGGGCATAGGTCACCTTCAGACACCCCTCTACCACCAGGCACTCGGTGGCGAGGTTATCATAGGACACGGTTTCACCGCGGGGGATGTACACAATTTTCATGTTCAGCTTCCTCCTATTTCTGATAGTTCCGGGGAATGGGATCCCCGTTCTTCTCGTGCAGATTGTAGTGGGCATCGAACACCAGGTGATGGTTCTCCTCGCCGGTGGCGCCGCAGTCCAGGCAGTGCCAGGTCAGGATGAAGTTCCACTCTGAGGAGCCCTCGTGGTCGTACTTGATCCTGCCGCCGCACACCGGGCAGATGCCGGGTTCGTCCGAGCTGCTGGCCCCGGCGCGGATGCCGCACTGGGAGATGTACGGGATCAAATCGTTGGGATCCATCTCGGCCAGCTTCCGCACCGTTTCGATGATGTGATCCCGCTTTTCCGCCGCGAACAGCCCGGATATCTCAAGGGCTGCGGCGCCGGAAAGATCCTCCTTGGAGCCTGCCCTGAGCACGGTGGCCCCGTAGCCCAGATACAGATTCAAGGCGATCAAAAACGAAATGGTATCCTTGCGGTAGAGCCTGCTAAATTCCTTGAAATCCATTGTTTCCTCCTATGCCGCCCTGCTGGCTTCTCCCAGCCGGACGGGCATGACCAGGGCCCGGTCGCCGCGTCCCTGGGCCTCAATGATGATGGGGCCCAGGGAGCCGACGCTGACCTTCATGTTCACTGACGGCTCCTTTTCAAACTGCTTCAGGGCATCCGTCATGTAATCCAGGCTGAACCCAAATTCCACGCCTTCGCAGCCGATGGCGGAGATTTTCGTGGCGTACCGCTCCCCCATGCTCTCGGCCAGCAGCGCGCCGCCGCTGAAGCGCACAAGGTGGGCGCGGTTTCCCCGCAGGGACTGCTTCAAATACTTCAGCTCAGCCAGGAACTCCTTCGGGGACACCTGGAACTCTGCCCGGAACTTATCTGTGAGGGCGCTGTCCAGCTTGAACAGCTCACCCTCCGGCAGACGGAACACCAGCGACGTCATGCCGTCGGTCACCCTGGCGAACCGCTCGCCCAACTGGACGGAGACCGCCTGATCCCCGAACAGCTTCAAATGCTCCAGCGCGTCCGGGGCAGCCATGAAGGGCGCGGGTAGATCCAGCTCCGGGTCGGTGTCCCAGGCCATACGGCAGCCGTCCAGGGCGTAGACGCGGTTTCCGCTGAACTGCACACTGACTACGCAGGCCCTGGCTTCCTCTTTGCGCGGAGCCCCCACGGCGTACTTCACCCGCTCCACGCGGGCGCACAGCCTGGCGGCGTTGGCGGTGAAGCTGTGCATAGGATCCCACGCCTGCTGTTCAGGAAAATCATCGGGCAGGAACGGGTGCAGCTCCGCAGACCGGGGTCCACAGGACAGGGCCAGCTTGATCCGCCGCCGGTCGCCTTCCCCCGTTTCCGTCTGCTCCAGGGCCAATTCGCCCTCAAACTGCCGGAAGGCCCGGGCGCTCTCGCGGGGCCGGTCCAGCAAAAAGGCAAAGCTGTCGCCCTGGGCCGGCATCCCTACGGACAGCCATGTGTTCAGGTTGGTGGATGCCAAGGTGCAGCGCCCCTCCTCGAACCGAACCAGCACCCCGTTCAGCACCGGGATAACCGATTTGTGGATCAGGCCGCTTACCTGATCCAGTGCCTGGGCGAAGGTTTTTGCGTCTACCGTTGCTCTCATGCCGCTTTCTTCCTCCTTGTACTTGTTTTTTGCAGCTCAGGCCGCACATTGACGGTCTGGGTGGAAAAGGTCACCCGCCGCACGGTGCTGCTGCCCGTGGCCAGGATGTTATAGATCATGTCCACCACAATGGTGGCCGCCGTGATGTTGGCCGCCATGCTCTGGGGGGCTGACACCGACGCCTCGGCGCAGGACAGCTCCGTGGGGAACTTGTCCGTCTCCACCAGCACGTCCGGGTAGACTGAGCCGATGGGCGGATAGTAGGTCTTGCCGCCCCGGCGCACACCGCACACCACCTGACCGGTGAACTCGCCGTTGCCGCTGTCGATGTAGATCAGCTCCTTGGCCTTATGGAACACGCGGTCACAGAGCTGCCGGGATCTGTTGTTGTCCACAGCGCCGATGAGGATGACCAATTCCGGCGTCCGCACATTGTATTCGTGGCCGGGCTGGCGCATCCAGAGGTGCTCCGGTTTCAGCAGGCCGCAAAGCTGTGTCTCATCCTCCACAAAAGAGGGCACATACTCCGTTTCCATGCCGAACACAGCGGAATACCGCTCCGCCAGTACCCTGGCCTTGTTCTCCCCCAGGTCGGCGGGGGTGAAGTTCTGCCGCACCAGGTTCTTCTCCTCCACCACATCACCGTCGCAGAGGATGAACCGCACCGGGCGTTTCAGCGAGTACAGCAGACGGTACAGGTGAGGCGCGATGTGGCCTCCTGTGCCGCCCGCGCCCAGCATGACGATCTTTACCGGGCGGGTCATAGAAAACTTCATTAGACAATCCCCTGACACCGAAGCCGCTCAGCCAAAGGATGCAGCACCGGCGGGGCACTTCTTCGCAGCAGCTTCACCTGGGTGCGCCACTCGGCGGGGAACACCGCGCCAAAGCTTTCCAGCACGCACCCAGGGGGCAGCGTCAGGTAGGTGCCGCCGCAGGACATCCGCACCGTGATATCGGGGAAGAACTTGTCCAGGCGGCCCACCACGATGTAGATGCGGGTGGCCCGTTCGTCCTCATCGTCCACGGGGGAGAACTTGGCCTCCATGCTGTTGTGGCTGTGGATGTCGATGTAGTGGAGATACCGCTCCTCCGGCAGATCGTCCCGGTTCAGTTTGGCGTCGATGTGGGCTTTGGTCACCGTCTGCTCAGGAACGCGCACAACGAACTTTTCTTCCTGCTTGTCCCAGAGGATATGGGCCAGCGCCTCAAATTCCTCGGGGCCGGTCATGCAGCACCGAAAGAAGGAGATGATCTGGGCCAGCAGCTCCATGGGCACCAGGGGGAGGGCCGGGGTAAACCCGGCCCTGACCGATCCCAGGTCGATCACGCTGTCTTTGGGGGCAATGAACTCGCCCAGTTCGTTTTTGCGCAGCTCGTACACCCTGCCGTCCCCGCCGGGGATGGTGCAGATGGTCTTGTCCGACGCCCGGGCCTCCTCCAATGAGGCGAACACGCCCTTATAGGAAGCGATGCCCTTGCTCTGGGCGGTGACCCTGGGCTTCACCAGGCAGTCCGGGTTCTTGTCCTTGGCCTTCTTGAGGTTATCCAGGAACGCCTTGGACAGCTCGATCTCCGACTTGACGGAGGCGATGGTAGTGCCCTTGGGGTCGGTGATGGTCTTGACAGTTTTGCCGTACTCCACCGTCCAGGACACCTTCTTGCCCTCGCCCAGCTCGGGGAAATCCGCCGACTTGGCGATGCGCAGCTCCTCGAAGGTCATGCCGGGGTCGGTGATGTCCTCCCGGGCGCTGCCGTAGGCGAACACCGGGGCCTTCTCAAACAGGGACTTGGCCGCCTTCTGCTCGGTCTTGGCCTCCTGCTCCGCCATGGCGGCGGCCAGGGGGTCGATGTCCAGCGGGGGCTGGGTTGCCGGGACTGCCGCAGGCGCGGTGGCCGGGGCGGGCTGCACAGGCTGGACGCTCTGGAACACAGGCGGCGCAGATGCTGCGGGCTGCTGGGCGGCCTGGGGCACGGGCTGGGGCTGCGCCTGTTCGGTGGGCACAGCCGTCGTCTGGGGCTGCCCCTGCGGGATGGATGCGGCGGGCGCGGGCTGCTGGGCCAGCGCCGCTTCAAAGGGGTTCACTTCGCCGGGGGCTGCGCCGTTAGGCGCACCGCCGAAAATGGCGTCGATGTCCAGGCCCTCGCCGCCGGACACCTCCGCAAAGGGGAATCCGCTGCTTATCTGTTCACTCATAGTCTTTTCTCCTCTCGTTTTTGGGGACAAAAAAAGACCGCGAACCGCCCCATGGAGCAACTCACAGTCTTCTTGTCCTGATATTTTGTTCTTCCAGGCCGCTTTAGTCCGGCGGAGGGCAGACTTCACCCCTTTCCACGCCGTTCCTCCCTCGCTTACTCCGCCCTAACTTACTCCGCCCTGAAATACAGGTTCATTGTACCATGGTGGAGCCCGGGCGGATAGGTGGAGGGGTTCCACCTGTTTTTTATTGAGCATATGGACAATTCAATTCCCCCCAATGTATAATAAGGCCAGCCTGTGGGACGCTGAGAAGTGGGTGTACCGAATAGGAATGATCGCGTTACCTCGCTATTGGCTTGAATAATACCGGGAAATCAAAATGCCAATATAATTTGGAATGTGATTGAATGACACGAAATCTCTACTTGAGGGGGAACTGTCCATGATACAGATATTGCTGTGGGATGTTGATGGAACATTACTTGACTTTCATGCGGCGGAACGCGCGGCAATAAAAAGCCTGTTTGGAGAGTTCTCATTGGGCGGTTGTTCCGAGGATATGATTCGCAGGTATTCTCAAATAAATGAACTTTACTGGCAGCGGCTTGAACGAAATGAAATTACGAAACCACAAGTACTGGTCGGCCGCTTTGAACAGTTTTTTCAGGAGATCGGCGTGCCCCAGGCCCTTGCATCGGAGTTCAACCGACAATACCAGCTTCGATTGGGGGATACAATTATCTACAGGGATAACAGCATCAGTATTGTAAAAAAACTCCGCGGCAAAGTAAGCCAGTATGTCGTTTCCAATGGAACGATTATTGCCCAGAAGAAGAAGCTCCTGCTTTCTGGTCTCGGAGAACTGATGGATGGGGTGTTCCTATCGGAAGAAATCGGCGCGGAAAAGCCAAATCGCGCGTTCTTTGATGCTGTATTTGACGCCATACGGCCATCAAGCCTTTCTGAAGTGATGATGATTGGGGATTCGCTGACCAGTGATATACAGGGTGGCAATAATGCCGGGATTCTAACGTGTTGGTACAATCCTGATCAAAAACCGGCTCCATTGGACTATGACATCGACTATATAATCACTGATTTACATGAAGTTATTTCGCTCGTAGAAGCAGCACAATAAGGAGAAAGCCATTTCGAACATTTTATCAAATTCCAGTTCATTGGGCAGGCGCAAGCAAAGGCGGGAGCATCGTTAAAGATGCTCCCGCCCTGTGCTATGTCCGTTCCTTATTCCCCTTTTATCAGTTCAGACTGCATTGACCTGCTTCCCGTCCAACCAGGAATAAAGGTTATTGAACACGATATCTGCCCGCTGTTCCATGGACTCCACAGAGGAGAAGGCGGTGTGGGGGGTGACAATGATGTTGGGGCAGCGCAGCAGGGGATGATCGGCGGGCAGGGGGGGCTCCGTCTCAAAAACGTCGCAAGCCGCTCCGGCAATCTCCCCATTCTCCAGGGCCTCCGCCAGAGCCTGGGAATCCAGCACACCGCCCCGGGCGGTGTTGATGAGGAGGGCGCTGTTCTTCATAAGGGCCAGCTGACCCTTTCCAATCATGCCCTTGGTATCCGCCGTCAGGGGGCAGTGCAGGGACACGATATCCGCCCGCTTCAGCAGGGCGTCAAGAGATACCTGTTCATCAATGGCGGGATCAGAGACGGCGCTTCTGTTGTAGGCCAGCACCGTGCAGCCGAAGGCTTTGCAGAGGGCGGCCACCTTCCTGCCGATAGCGCCGGCGCCCACGATGCCCACGGTTTTCCCGCACAGCAGGCTGCCCACCAGGCCGTCCTTGGTGCCGCCGTTCCGGCAGCGTTCCTCCGTCTTGCTCACATTCCGGAGCAGTTGGATCATAAAGCTGATGCACAGCTCCGCCACAGCCTGGTTAGCATAGCCGGAGGCGTTGCTGACGGCGATCCCCCGCTTCCTCGCCTCCGCCATGGGGATGTGATCCACCCCGGTGAAGGCCACATCGATGAACTTCAGGGACTTGGCTTCATCCAGTACAGATGGGGCCAGGGGCATATTTGCCAACATGATAACATCCGCATCGCGGCTCCTTTCGGCCTGAACCTGAGGATCCGCGTTTTTCGGGTAGGCTGTGAAGGTGTGCCCCATGGCATCCAGCTTCTTCTTGTGCTGTTCAATCACCTGATCTGAGACACCCAACCCTTCCAATAGTACGATTTTCATTCTGTGATATACCTCCTAAACTTAATTTGAATTTGAACTTGGTTTCCACCAGTAAGCAACTGTTTTCTTCGGACTATGTAATAGAGAATTCCGACCATGTCTGCCAGCGCCCAGCCAATGGGCACCGACCACCAGATGCCGGTCACACCAATGGATGGAACCGCTGACAGCGTATAGGCCAGCGCCACCCGGGTTCCCAGCGAAATGATGGTTAGCACTACGCTCATCCCAGGCTTTCCCAGGGCCCGGTATAGGCCATACAGCAGAAAGAGACAGCCAATACCGCAGTAAAATGCGCCTTCGATGTGCAGGTATCGAATGCCCTCCAGAATGACCTCCGTCTCCTGTGCATCCACAAACAAAGCCATCAGCGGGCGGGCAAAGACCCATACAAGGGCGGACACTGCCAGGCAAAACACAATGGATGTAGCCGCCGCGCCCTTCAAACCGGCGCGGATACGGTCATCTTTTTTTGCTCCGTAATTTTGTGCGATGAAGGTAGAAAAGGCGTTGCCGAAATCCTGCACGGGCATATAGGCAAAGGCGTCAATCTTTACCGTTGCCGCAAAGGCCGCCATCACCGTGGGGCCAAAACTGTTCACCAGCCCTTGTACCATCAGGATACCGAGGTTCATCACAGACTGCTGAACACAAGTCAGGACAGAAAAACCGGCAATCTCCCGGACACAGCCCCAGCGGATTTGGAAGTTCTTGCGGATATCCCGCAGCTGCGGGCACCGCGCCCAAGCATAGAGCGCAATGCCAATACCGGAGATATACTGGGCGATTACAGTAGCCTCCGCCGCTCCAGCTGCACCCCTCTCTAATCCCAGCACAAACCATAAATCCAGGATGATGTTCAGCATGGCGGAGACCGCCAGAAACATGAGAGGGACTACGGAATTACCCAGCGCCCGCAAAAGCGATGCGAAATAGTTATACAGGAACGTGGCGGCAATGCCCCAGAAAATGACAAACAGGTATTCCCGCATGAGTGCCCATACTTCCGCTGGCACCCGCAGAAAGACCCGGATAAAATCCAGGCAGGCAAAAGCAGTGACGCATAGCAGGAGGGCCGCGGCGGCAATCAGCACGAAAGAGGCGCGTATGCTTTCCCGCAGGCCGGTCTCGTCCCGCTGGCCGAACCGAATGGAAAACAGCGCCCCGCTGCCCATGCAAAGCCCCAGTAGGATGGAGGTCAAAAAAGTCATCAGGGAAAAGGACGAGCCAACAGCGGCCAAGGCATTTTTGCCAAGAAACTGCCCGACAATCAGTGTATCTGCGATATTGTAGCATTGCTGAAGCAGGTTTCCTAAAATCATAGGGACTGCAAAAACCAGCATGGAGCGCATGACCGATCCTTGCGTCAGATCCTGATGCATTTGCCGCACCTCCAAATAGAAAGCTGCAACTTACGATTTGAAATTATTATAGCAACGGATATTGCTAAAGTCAATCTACTATTTACATTTTGAGTCTTTCCCGTTATAATGAACATAGAAAAGAGCAACAAAGGTGGTATAGCTATGTTTTTGGAGGGATTGGACGCGCTGGATCAGAAAATCGTCCGGATGCTGATTGAAAACGCCCGGATCTCCTATTCGGACATCGGGCAGAAGGTAGGGATATCCCGTGTAGCGGTGAAAGCTCGTATTCAGGCGCTGGAGCAGCGGGGAATCATTGAGGAATACACCACCATCATCAATCCACAGAAAATCAGCGGCGCTGTCTCCTGTTATTTCGAGATCGAGACGCTGCCGGATGCGCTGGTAGGGGTGACGGAGATATTAAAGCGGAACGAAACAATTACGCAGGTTTACCGTGTTACTGGCAAGGACAAGCTCCATGTTCACGCCGTTGCCGCTTCCAGCGAGGAAATGGAAAAACTGATCCATGAGGTCATCGACCCACTTCCTGGTGTGGAGAGCTGTGTCTGCAACATCATCCTGTCCCGAATCAAGGATATCAAGGGGCTGCGGCTGTAAGAGAAAGCATCAGCTGCCAAGCCCGCCTTGGCAAGGGGTAGCCGACACCTGAACTGCCTTGCGGCACGGTGTTATTTGCTCTCTTTCATGTACTCCTCAAATTACCGTAGTCTGATGGGATTCCACACAGAACAGATAGAGCCTTTAATTATGACACAAATCTTACATTTTCCCGTGGCAACATCTTTAGAAGCAGCCTTTTGAAAGTACGGGTAAAGCAACAATTCAAGGCCCCACAATGCAACCGCATTGTGGGGCCCAATTTTCTTTTCATGCCACTTTTCTGCTCGTCATCCGTCCACCACCTTACTCTGGCGGTAGCACCCCGCCAGATAGCCCCAGGGCTGGTAATAGAATGCGACGTTGTAATCGGAAAGCCATTTGTCAATCATGAGGAGGTATAGACCGCCAGCAATGACTCCACCACATCGTCCTCCCCGGACACGTTCTTGATCAGCCTGACATACACCTCACCCATCGTCCACATATCGGGTACCACATAACGGGCTTTACCCACATTGCCAAAATCTCCGGCTGTCATGCCGAACTCCCCCAACAGCGTCATCAGCCACCTTTTCAATCGGCTCACAATGGAGCACATCGGCGTACTCTTAGATGATCCGTATACCGTTTCACATAAATTCATCGCAATGTCCCCCCCGCTTTCTGCGGAGGGTGCGGCCAAGCTGCTCTATGAGGGAACAGGTAAAAACAGCGCACTGCCATTTCGTTTTCCCATCGACAACATAGCTTCTCTCGAACCGCAGGGCAGCCAACGCCTTGGCCGTATCCCTATTATAGCCGGTTTCACCTGTGTCCGCAACTGTATTTATTGATGGCCTACCATTTCAGCGCGTTTCAGCCTGTGCCGGGAGCTCACGGAGCGGACAGTCCGGGTGCCGCCTGGATACGTAGCGTTTTTTGATCGTCGGAGTGTATACCCTGGCTTTTAAGGGCAGTACGCATTCCTCCATTACACAATCCACGCAGTTAGCGGGCATTTCGACCATCTCAGTTATATAAACGATCATGCTGCAATCAACCTCCAAATCAATTTTTACGTCCGTTTTGCCACGATCTCCCGCACGATCTCATCCCCCAGCAACTCGCTGGTGCGGTAGATATTCTGGCAGAATTTCTCCAGGCTGAACGTCATTCCCGGACTGCCCGTGTCCAGCAGCACCCCGGTGACGGTGAACCGCCGATTGGCCTGCTCCGTCCGAAGCCGTTCCACATAAGCGTCCGGCAAAGCACATTCGCCGTCCGTGATAAAAACGATGTCGGCGTTTTCAATGCCTTCCTCATCCATCAGACGCAGGGCGTCATTCATGGGCGTCTGGAAGTCGGTGCCGCCGCCTAAAAAGGTTTCCGCGGCGTTTACCTTTTCCGCCATGGCATAGCCCCCGGGTCGGAACACCTCCGTTTTGAAGCTCCCCGGCCCAGAAAAGTGGATTAGGGCGAAGCGCCGCCCGCTATCCGCTGCGATCTCCAGCAGGGTCAGCGCCACGGCCTTCCCCCAGGCAGCGGGGTCGCCCTCGGTGGAATCGGACTCATCCAGGCAGCAGATGATATCCCCCATGCCTTTGTAGATGGGCTCCCGGCGCTGGTACTGCTTGATCTGCCCTCGCTGATACTTGCGCAGGAACAGCGGCGTGGTCTGGGGCGAAGCCAGCATGGCAAGCTCCGAGGTAAGGGCTCGGGACAGATCCCGGCCCAGCTCCAGGGAGTATTTCTCGCCCCGGCCATAGGCGTAGCCGTTGCGCTTGCCCTGGGCGAAGATCTCCCGGAACCGGCCCAGATACTTGGAGATATCCCGCAGAACCGGGCTTTGCCGCACCAGGGTCAGCAGCTCGGCATTCGCCTCGTTCTTTTCCAGATTGCCGGGAGCATCGCTCCAGGCGCTGATGATGTTCTGTACTTCTTCCGCCTTTTCTGCGGCGGCGCCCACCGCCGCTGCCACCACGGCGGCTACGGCATTGTTGCTTTTCGCTGCACTGGCATCCGCCAGCTTACCCACGGCCTCCACCTGGCGGCGCTTACTCTCCGCCTGGTTAGCCGCGTCCACTACGGACTGCTCCAACCCCAGGTTGCGCTCCTTGGCTGCCCTCATCCGTTCCAGCAGACCTGCCAGTTCTTTTCGTGCTTCCTGCTCGGCATTTTCCAGCTTTTCCAGGGTATTCAGCGCGTTCTTCTCGCCGCTGATATTGGAGAGCAGGCTGTCCAGCTCCCCGGCGGTGCGGGCCACAAACTCGGACGCCGCCTCATAGGCGGGCAGCTCCCGGCCCTCGCACACCGCTTTCAGCGTGGGGTAGTCCTCGCTCTGAGTGATGTATTCCAAAATCGGGCCATTGAATTTCCGGGCAGCCGTGGACAGAAGATCATTGTCATTCTTCCTGGGCATCAGGGAATAGAAGGACTGGAACACGTCCCGGGACAGGGCCGGGAAGGATGGCAGCTTTTTTGCCGCCTCCCCCTCGGTCTGCTCCAAACTGTTGTCCCCATTCCGCAGGTCGGCGTAGATGCTGTCCTCCAGCTTGGTGGAACGCAGCACCCGGTCGGTGGTGGTCCGCTCCATGGGCTGCCCAGCGGCAGCCCATGGGGAACGCAGTACATCTTCAATCGTGCGGTAGGGCTTGCGCATTACGCATCCCCGCCTTCCTGCCGGCGGCTGTAGATCCACTCCCGCAGGACATAGACGGCCTGGGCGTGGTTGAAGCCCAGCTCCGGGAACTCCTGCTGGAGATAGGGAACCGCGCCGTACATATTGGTGACGCCGGAATCCCGTAGTGCGTCTAAGTAGTCAAAGTATTGTTTCATTTTGTTTCCTCATCCTTCGTAAACATATGCAGATACAGGCTGCACTCTTTGGGTTGAGCGATGAGCCTAATCCAGAAATTACATACCTCACCTACAAAATAGAAATTGGATTCATCCTCTGACCGTAAGTTTGTCTGCGCCTCAGGATGAGACCAGCAGAACCGACGCAGGGCAGTCCAATCACGTAACGCATCATTGGCGGTCAAGGCCCTGTAGACGCGATCCATTTCGGACTTCATTTCCGCTGTTGCCTTTTTCCAGTAACCATACCATAGAATTTTCCAGCCATGTCTCCCATCATGATCCGCATGAAGATCTCCAACTGCCCATTGAGGATTGCGAGGATCGTTCTTGCCGGAAATATAACAGTCGTCCATGTCCGTGAACACATAGGGGAAAGGGCACGTAGTTTCCAACTGCCCCAGAATACCGCCACAGGCAGAAGTATCCAGGAATTCGTCCACTTTGCCCCAAAGCCAGGCGGTAGTTCCCTTACAGCACATTTCTGGGTTAAGGCACGCACTTGATTTTGCGAACTCGCACATAAGACATGGCGCCGAAGTATAGTTTTGAGCCATATTTTCTCCCAGCCACGCAGCAAAATCACTCAGGACTGGGCGCATCGTTTCAGGTTTTATTTTCTCGGCGCAGTCGCCGCATACCACATAGCCGGACGTTACATCTTTCTTGCACAGTAAACAGGTTGCCATAGCTTATTCTCCTTTTTTAAGATACGGCGGGAGGGTTGCCCCCTCCCGCCGCTGTTCCTCAGAACGGCAGATCGCCGTCGTCATCCGCCAGATCCGCGAAGCCGTTGTCAGAGCCGGCGCCAAAATCACCAGGCAGCTGGAAATCGTCATCCTTCCCCGCCTTGGGCTTGCCCCCGGCGCTGTCGCCGTCCTTGGGCTTGCTGTCGCCGAAATAGACGCTGGACACCAGCACCTCCGCGCTGCGGCGCTTATTCCCCTCCTTGTCCGTCCAGTCCCGGAGCTGCAGCCTGCCCTCCACCACGGCCATGCGGCCCTTGGCGAAATACTTGTCCACAAATTCGCCGGTGGAGCGCCAGGCCACGCAGTCGATGAAGTCGGTCTTGCGTTCGCCGGTCTCCTTGTCCTTGAAATCCCGATCCACCGCTACGGTGAAGCTGGCTACGGCTGTGCCCGCTTGGGTGTGCCGCAGTTCCGGGTCTCGGGTCAGACGGCCCATAATTACGATGTGGTTCAACATGATTTTGTCCTCCTTATATTTTTATTGCAGCGCCGCCAGCTGCTCCAGCGGCGTGTAGGTGAAGCCCACGGCCTCGTGGGCCTGTTTGTTGATCCGCTCCATGTCCGCCAGCAGTTCATCCGTCAGCGCCGTTTCGCCGTCCGACTGTGCGGACGCGGCCAGCTTCTGCTGCTCGCCGTACAGACGCACCAGCTCGCCCCGCAGCTTGATGAGGGCCTTGCTGCCCGCATTGGGCTTGCTGGTGTCAGCGCGGTTGGCGTCAAACTCCGTCTGCACATCCATGGCCATGGCCCGGATGCCATTTACCTTGTCCTGCATGGGGTTGACGCACATACGGTTCAGCGTCGATTCCACCACAGGCCGATCAGCGGGCTTCTGCCAGAGATGGTTCTTCAGCGCCAGCAGATCCTGGGATTCCACCTGGGCATGACCGGACAGCCACGCCTTGGCCTGGGCGATGGAATAGAAATTGAGATACTTTCGGTCAGACACCGGGATGCCGTCCTTGCGGAGCTGGCACAGGATATCGTCCGCCAGCTCGTTGGCGGCGTCGGGCACCGGGATCGCCGTCACCTCCGCCTGCATCTGCTCCAGTTCATCCAGCGTGATGGACGCTGAAATCTGTCCGGCGCACCCTGCCTGCTTGTCCGCCAGCACCGCCAGCCGCTTGGCGCGGTCTGAGATGTTGTCCGTCACCACCTTCAGCTCGAGGTGGTCGTACAGCGCCTCCAAAATTTTCTCCTGGGGGTCGCTGAAGTTGGGGATCTCGTTGGACGCCGCAAAGAAGGAGATGGTGGGGATGGGATAAGTACGGCCCTCGTTGGTGTACTTGCGCTCGTTGAGGGCAGTGAGCAGGGAGTTGAGTACCCCGTCATTGCACTTGAAAATTTCGTCTACGAACACAATATCCGCCTCGGGAATCTTCCCTGCGGTGTTCACAGAGGGTTCCCCCTGCCGCAAGGCTGCGGCGGCCCTGCGATAGTCCTCCAGCAGCTGGGTATGATGCTTCACCGGCGCCATGCTCTCCACGTCATCCGGCGTCTTGGGCAGCCGCTTCATCACATCCTCCAGCTCGGAGCGCAGCAAATTGTAGGTGGGGTCTTTTCGCAGCTCGGTTTCCGGCACACTGCCGGGGAGGAGGCTGGACAGATCGACGCGCCCGAAAAGCTGTTCCTCATCGGTCTGCTTAGAGAGCAGACGCTCAAACTGCCGGGCCCCGGTGATCCGGGCGCGGAACTGGTTGATGGCGTAGCTCTTGGCCTGGCCGGGTGCGCCCAGGATGAACAGGTTCTTCCGGGTGAGCAGGGCGATGGCGATGGCCTCCACCAACTCCTCCCGCTCGGCCACCTGGGCGTTCACGTCGGCCATGAGGGCCAGCATTCGGTCACGCGGGGTCTGGATATTTTGATTTGGCATGGTTTGTTCTCCTCTCGTTGGTTTGGCGCGTCAAAGACTGCGTTGTCTACAAATCTTCAGGGGACAGCGCCTCAATTTCCCGCTTCAGCCGCTGTATCTCGTAATATTCATGCAGCACCGTGTGGGCCGGGAAAGGCTGTCCGTCTGGGAACCCGCCGTTTTTGATTCCCTCATCAATCATCTCTGCCGCTTCAGGGGAAACACCGGGACAACCCTCTACCGTACCGTGTTCATGATAATAATGGTTCACCAGCTTCATATGGCGCTCATTGGCCTCGCACATAGCAAGGGACAATTGGAGCCGGCTGAGTTTCTTTGCGTCAGGCTCTTGATGGAAAAACATGATACCCCATCCCCCTCGCTACGCCGCCAGATAGTCCCGGTACAGCCCGCTGTCCTCCCCGACGGCATCCAGTGAGATGATGTTCCCGCTGCGGAACTCCTTCGGGGCCCCGGTCACGCCGGTGAGGCGGCGCACCTCTTTGCAGTTGAGCAGCTCATACTTCAGCTGGGCGTAGATACGCTTCTTCAGATCTCCCTTGGCCGGGTCATAGGTATCCACACAGCGGATCAGCCGGATGGCCAGCTGCTGGTACACATCGTCCCGCTCCAAACGGGCGGCCTGAATCAGCGACCAGTTCTGCCAGATCACGGTGTTGATGCAGTGGAGGTGCTCCTCCACGATACAGTTGCGAAGCTCATAAGAAATATTGTCTTTCATTTTGTTTAGCTCCTTTGTATTTGGGGGCCTGTGCCCTAAACACAGGCCCAATTTGATTGCCGGCCTGTATCAAGCCGCGATAACCCGGTATTTCAGCGCCAGCTCGCCCCTGACGCTTTTATCAAAGACGAGCTCCCGCCCGGTGCCGGGGTCGATCTGCCTACGCCGATCACGAATCAGGTACTCATATCCCCTGCTTCCCCTGTGACGGCGGGCATTCTGCCGCCCGGCGTTGCTGGAAAAGCTCCGAAAAAAGCCCACCATGCTCCAATAACCGGCGTTCGGGGACTTGGCCGCTTTGCGAGCCCAGCCGTCCATGGCTTCCTGTTCGTCCTCCGTAGCCGGGCGGCATCCACCCTTATAAATGGAGAGAATATCGCCGTCCAGCTCAAACTGAGCGGCCCGCTCCACCCGAAGCTGGGACGTTTTCTGGTTGGGATCATTCAGTCCTTCCGTGGTATTGAGCGCCAGGTCAAAGCCATAACTGCGCACAGCGGCGATGCGGCGGGGGCCGCACAGCCAAGGCGCGAAGCCCGACGTTTCCCCGTTGCGCCAGAGCAACTCCAGGAAAATGGGCCGCTCCTGTGTGATCCTCTTAAATTTGTTTAGCGTCATGTTTAGCTTCCTTTCTTTGCCTCTACGGTGCTTTTTCAACGATCTTCCAGCAGAAATTCAGAATTACACCCGCGGGCAGGTTCTTAAACTGCTCCTGCCGTTCCGGGGAAAGGGCGCCATACACCTGACAGACCACATTCGCCGTCACGGCGTCCAGCCAGATCCAACCGCTACCTTGTTCAAAGGGTTCGCACAGGTCGTACCGCCCGGACGCGTCGCTGCTGGGGCGAACCATGTGCAGGCCCTCGGCCCGCACGATCTCACAGCATTCCAAAAATGTCAGGCCGCTCCTCATGCCGCCGTCAGGCTCATTCATGGCTGCTGGCCTCCCCGGCGTTTTTCTGTTCAAGCTGCCGCTGGTATTCCGCTTCCAGTTCTTTCTGCGGGGTATAGCGATGCAGATTCTGATTGACATATTCGCCGGCGTGGTGCATCAGCGTGCCGCACAGTTCACCCATGACCTTGGCGCTCTCCAGATCCCGCTTCAGTGTTTTCAGCGTGCCCACATGGAGGGAGCACCGCCCGGATCCGTCGAACTTGCCCATCAGATAGCAGTCGATATAGATGCCCTCGCTGCCATAATTGAGGATGGGTACGAAATCAAATTCATAGGCGGTGAGTTCCACCCCTTCCCTGATGCCGCTTTCGTGCTCGCAGGGCAGGTAGTAGTCCAGAATGGCCCCGGCCCTGTCAAAATCACCGCTCGCTTTTGCCATGCGGATGACGCTGCTGAACAGGCTGCCCCCGGTGTCCCGAAAGACCTCGGTGGGTTTTTTGGGCGGGAAATTCTTTTCCAGCCAGAGCCGGACCTGCTCCCGATCCCAGTCATGGAACAGCCTAAAGAATTGCCGGCTGCGCTGGAACTGATGCCGCTCATCCCGGCTCGCATAAAATCTGCTGCGTTCCTCACATCGACCGTAGTAGCCCACCTGCTTCAAAAATTTGTCATAGGGGTGGGCCGTCTGCACCGTGTCATAGATGGCCTGGAACAGGGCGTCCCCGGTCAACCCCTTCGGCAGCGAGATAACCTCCTCCAGCTCACCGTCGCAGTCCTTACAGCGGCCCATCAGGCTGACGCCCATACACTCGCTGAGCTTGAAATAGGACAGCGCCCAGTGGTCGGGGATATAGTGGTCGTTGTAGAAATTGGCGGCGGCATCGGGCCGGCCCGCCAGGCGATGGCAGCATTTGCAGTATCTATTTACCATTTTTACAGTCCCCCTTTGCGTCAGCCTGCACCCGCGAACGGTCAAAAGAGTACAAGGGAATCAGCCTGTCATAGTTCAAATAATAAAAATAGTAGGGTTTCAGGCCATCATCGATTTCAATGACCTCTCCATACTCCACCTGCCCGCTGATTAAAGCGGTAACGCAGGTAGCAAGGTCAGACTGCATCTCATCGTAGAACTGTTTGGCAGTCAGGCCCAGCGGCAGCTCAAGGCGCAGCCTGTAATGGTTTGCCGAGACTGAGAGATACGTATCCCGCTCATTCCCGCTCTGAACCGCAGCCGCTTCACGATTGAGCAGCCAATTCATAATCGAAGCTTCCTCATCCGCGAAGCCGTACACGCGACACACCGGCGGAGAGATCAGCCGGGGGCACCACTTGGGCGGCTTGTACTTGGGATCGGACGAGTGGAACCGCTTGGGCTTCCGCTTTTTGTCAAAGCCATTGCAGTAGCGGGTTCGATTCAATCCCTCTCCCACGGATTGGTGATATTGGCAGCCGGGACAGAACGGCGCTGGGAAGCTGTATTTCTGCTTTGCCATTTATGTGCCCTCCTCTCTTATGCGCAGGCGGGCATCCGCCGCAAGGCGCTTCAACCATTCGCCGACGAACTCCCGGTCAGGCTCGTGGAACAGGGACAGGAACAGATCGGTAAATGTGTCCACGCCAGCCGGCAGGTTCTTATCGCCGGCGTTCCACATCTGGAATGTCCGGCGGAAGATATCCGCCAGCAAATCGTCCGGGGTGGACTGGGCGGGTAGATCATCCCCGTAGCACAGGCGCTTCCCGCAGACGCGGCACCGCCCAATCCGGCACAGGCGGCGGCCTTCCGGCCGCTCCAATGTGGTATATTCCAGCTCAAAGCCGGTAAACTCAAAATTGCAAATAATATGGTGTATCCGTGCGGCCAGATCGTCTTTTTCCCAGTCAACACAGGTACACAACATATCCTCGCGTTCACAGTCCCGCATTACGCAGCCTCCTCGTTTTCCATTTTCCCACACAACTCAATGACCTTCTGGCACTGATCCATCTCAAACCCGCCGATGTGGGCGCGCTCAGACCGCAGGTGGAGTTCGCCCGCCAGCCAGCGGTACGCCCCTGTCCGGGTCATGCGCCCGTTCTTCCAGAGGGCGTCGAACACGCAGTGGGCCTCCATCCGCTTCAACCGCAGCACCTCGTTGGCCACATTGCCCAGGGGCCGGGTCGTGCCTTTGTGGCAGCCCACCCGGGCGTTGCAGTTCTGGCACTGGTAGACGTACTCGCCGTCCATACCCAACCGCTGGGTGGACTCGCCGTAGACCGTTTTCGCGGGGATCAGCTTGATCACACCGCCGCAGTAACGGCAAATGTCGTTCTCCTTCAAGCGCCCCACCTCCTACGCCGCCTTTTTGGCGGTTTTGGCCTTGGAGGGCTTGACCTTCTTTGCGACCTTTTTCGGCTCGACTTTGGGGGCCTCCTGCACCACCACCGGGGCAGCCACAGGCTCCCGCATGGCGGTCTGCATATAGTAGGCGTTATCGGTGGACAAATCCAGCATCCCCGCCTGGGCAATGCCCAACGTGGCGGTGCCGGACAGCGAGCGCAGGCAGGCCATCAAGTCCGGGATCTGATACCAGTATCCGCCCTGGGGCGTTCCCGTCAGCGGGGCGGTCTCCAGCTCCTGGCAGGCTTCGCCCAGTTCCCCCTTGCAGGAAAAGGTGATCCGCCCGCCGTCAAAGGCCAGCTTCACCCGGCCCTTGGGGTCTACCGCAGCCACAGTCTTCAGCGTCCGGCGCAGATCGGCCACGTCGGTGAGCAGCGTGAACTGGTTGCGGATGTTGTTCATCAGCCGGTCCGTGTCCATATAGTCGCCCTCCATCAGCATGGCCCCGAACGTGAGCCCCGGCCGCTGGAACACCAGGAACTTCCCGGCCACACCCACGTTGAACTCATCCGCGTCCGAGCACAGTCCAGCCAGCTTTTCCAGGGAGTTGGCGGGCAGCAGCAGGCTGATATTCCCGGTGGATTTGTCGTCGCCCTTGGCGGTGACCAGGCACCGGCCGTTGTAGCCCACGCCCTTCAGCCCCTCCTGGGTGAACATCAGGTTCACACAGCGCATCAGGGGATTGCTCTTGTCCTCCTTCGTGGCGAACATGGTTTGCCGGGCCATGGACGGGATGCCGGACACCTTCACGGTGTCCTCCGGGAAAGGCATTTCGATCTTGGGGAACTCACCCCGTTCACCAACGGCCCAGCTGTAGACGGTCTCCCCGCTGCTCAGCGTGAGCAAGCGGGTTCCAGGCTTGCGGCGCAGTTCCACCGTTTCGGCGGACATCAGCCCCAGCATCCCTGCCAGCAGCTTGGCGTTCATCACCACGGCGTCATCCTCCCCCACCGTACAGGCCAGCTTCTGCTCCAGGGAGGTCTCAATGTTGGTGGCGGTAAGGGTGAGCGTGCCTGCGGCGGCGTCCGCCTCCAAAAGCACCCCCTTCAGCGGTTCCAAGGGGGCGTCCTCCGACGCGATGGCCGTAGCCTTCTGGACGGCGCTCAACAGCTCCGCCCGGTTTATCGTGATGTTCAAAATTTCCTCCTTTACGCGGCAAAGCCGTCGAGGGTGAATTGATTTTCGTCCACGACAGGCTTCTTCGGTTTCTTTTTCTTCTTTTGTTCTTCCAGCGTCCGTTTCAACAGGCCGTCGTAGGTCTGGCGCTGCACACGGGCGCTCTCGGCTTTGATGGCAGGCGCCTCCAGGGCCGGGGCCTCCGCCGCAGGCTGGGCTGTGGGCCGCGTGCGCCGTTCGGGGTTGATGACCGCCATCTTTTTGAACGCGGCGGCGATATCCTCCACGTTGTCCTTGATGCCCAGGGACAGCTCCTTCGCCATCTGGGAGGTCAAGTCACGCACGTCGCTCATGGCGGCCAGCCCCTCCTCGGACAGGGTTCCCTCGATGATGCCCGCCACCGCCAGCTTGGAGGCCATCAGCTTCATGGCCTTGGCCTGCATGGTGTCCTTGTAGTACAGCAGGTAGACCTCCACCTTCGGCGCGGTCTGGTTGATGCGCCAGCTCCGGCGGGACGCCTGCCGCAGGGTGAACAGGTTGAACCCCATGCTGTAAAAAATGAGGGTGGTAAAGGCATTCAGATCGAGTCCCGTTTCCACACAGCGGGGGTTGGTAATGAGCGCCTGGACGCCGGAGCGCACCCGCTTCTCCACCCATTCCTCCCGCTTTGCCGGTGGGATCGTGGGGGACAGGATCTCCGTGCGGTAGCCCTCTTGGGTCAGCAGCTTGAGCAGTTTCTGCTGAGAGTCGGTGCGGGTCCAGCTGGTGTAAATGAGCACCCGCTCACCGGCGGCCGCCTTCGCCCGGACAAGTTCCAGCGTCTTTTCCTCTTTAGGCAGGATGTCCTCAAAACACGCCACACTGGCGGGCTTCACGATCACATCGCCGTCAATGGGGTGGACGATTTCAGGCTGGTCATAGGGCTGATCCGGGTAGACGGTGAGCAGGTTCAGGTAGGCGGATAGCAGCCTGTTGGCCGCCTTTCGGTCTGTTTTCAGCACCTTCTGCAAAATCTGCTCGGCGTGTTTGTAGCCGTCCCACACCTTCCCCGGCATATCCAGCGGAACCGGGATCTCCTCATAGTCCGGCAGATCCTTCCCCATGTCGGACAGGGAGAGGAATGCCGTATACTCCAGCAGGAACCGGGAGTACACCAGCGGCGACACCCCGGGCAGCTTTTTGCTCCTGAGCTTGTGCTTGATGGTGCGGCGGTTGGAATTGTAATCGGACTCCACGATCTCGTAGATGTTCTCCACCACGCCGTACTCCTCATCAAACCAGGCGGGCTTGCGGTAGGGCTTGTCGTCCTTCCGCATCAGGCCGGGCACCAGGCGGTACAGCAGGTGGAAAATGCCCGAGCTGTACCCGTTGATGAGGGTGGCGGTCATGCCCACAAACAGCCTGGACACGCCGTACAGCTCGCCCATGGCGTCCCCCTGGCCGCTGGCGTTGTTGTACTCGTGGAGCTCGTCACAAAGCAGGCCGTCGATCCGGCCTCGGTACTTCTTTTTGATGTAGGTGCTCAGCGCGTACCGGCGGCAGGCGCCCTGCACCGGCTCATAACCGTCCGGGTGTGACGCGATTTCCTCCAGCCGGGACAGGATGCGCTGGTTTTTCGTCCGATCCTTGTGCCGCGTGGCCTGTTCACGGTACACCCAGCCATACTCCGCGATCTTCGCCCATTTGATTGGCTTCCCCGGGTTGATGGCGGACCACAGCTGGCTGCCGCAGACGGCACAGGTGTGGTTATCCCGGTGCTCCCGCTGAAAATAGAACTGATCAGCGTTCACCTCGTATTTTGTGCCGTCGTCGCTGATGGTCATCTGCACCACCTTACCACAGTCCGGGCAGCGGAAGCCCCTGGCCCTGCGGTCATAGGCAACGGCAGGATAGCGCATATAGCCGTCCCGGGCCTTCTCCTTGCTGAACACGGCGTACACGTTTTTATCCCCGGCCTCATAGGCCCGGTACAGCCGGTCAAAGTCCGTGATGCTCTTGACCACCATGGCAAAGGTGTTGGGCAGGGTCTCGCCGATCTCCCGCACCCACTTTTTCGTGACGTGGGACGGGGCCATCACAAGGTTAAAGGTCTTGCCCCTGGGAGAAAGGGCGGCGTGCATCCCCTGGAGCGCACCCAGGGCGGTAGCGCCGATCTTCGTTTTGCCGCTGCCGCATTCCGCCACGATGAGGGCGGTTTTTTTGCGGTCAAGCTGCCGCTTGGTGGCCTCCGCCACAGCCAGCTGGGCGTCATAGAGGGAATAGCCCGCCTTGGCCTGGATGGTGTCGTTCACCGCCAGCACCTCCTCGCTCAAAGGCTCCGTGGCCGGGTCGAACAGGGGCTTGAACTGCTCCCGGATGCGCTGGGCCACGGTGGCGCCAAAGGTGTTGAGGTAGCCGGTGACATTCTCCACGCCGTTGAATCCGTCCGGCTGGCCGGGCACAGCGCCGGGGATGGCGATGGCCCCGCTTTTCAGGCCGCCCTCCAGGATCTCCACCACATTGGCGTCCTCCGGCTTCAGGTTCAACACATAGGCGTCCAGTTTCTCCTTTAGTGAGACCGTTTCCAGCTTTCGCAGGTCGCCCCGGGCGGTCAGCGCGTCCAGCACATAGTCCCGGAACTCCGGGATCAGCGGGGCGGCGGTCTTGTGGTCCAGCTCCTCAAACAGACAGTCCAGGTCCCCGGCGGGGCAGAACAGATAACACTTCCGGGGCTGGGGCTCCTGCTGGGTTTCCTGCTCCGCTTCATCCTCCTCATCACCCTGGGGCTCGGCAGTGAGGGCGTCGTCATCGGCCATCAGCGTGGCGGCGGCGTAGACGCCATCGTGGTTTAGCTGCCTGCGGTAGCCCTTCGGCCTGCTTTTGAGCAGCCGCCTCGCGTTGTTTCGCACCGCCTCAATGGCGCCGCCACCGTAGATGGCATCCGACATAGCCCGCACCATCTCTGGGTAGCCGCCGAAGCGGATGGCGATGATGGTGCTGTCCCCTCCGGTGTTTTCCAAAACGACGGTATCCGCGTAGGCCGTGAGCCGGACGCTTGACTTGGGATCGAAATAGGACAGCTCAATCAATCTGCTTTCTGACATTCATCTGCGTACTTCCTTTCTGGGCGCAAAAAAAGACCGTGACCGCCCTGCTGGGTAACTCACAGTCTTCGCACGTCCGTATTTTGTTCTTTCAGGCCGTATCAGTCCGGCGAAGGGCATACTTCGCCCCCTTTCCTCGCCAGTCCTCCCTCGCTTACTCCGCCCTAACTTACTCCGCCCTGAAATACAGGTTCATTGTACCATGCCGGGGCCCGGGTGGATAGGTGGAGGGGTTTCACCATGGCGGCACTATTTCCAGAACCCGATGAAATCTGTCCCAGTATCCGGAACGAGGGAAATCATATGCTCCGGCGATCCCTGGGGTTCGCTGTCCCCACCCAGCATTTGGAGCAGGATGCCCAGGCCGTCATGCAGCCCCGCCTGCTCCTGGGCGTTGTACGCCGCGGCGTACATGGGTGCATACTTCCAGATGGCGTTCATCAGCTCCGGCCTGCGGATCAGGCCCGTTTTCAACCACTCAGGGCGCACCTTCAGCAACTCAAAAATCGCGGTGCAGCTGGCCCTTTCTTCAAAAAACAGGTAGCCCAGCTCCACATCATCGGCTTTGCTGTGGGCCAATTTCTTCCCGGCCTGGACTACAACCTCCGAAAACTCCGTAGACCAAACCGGGTGGCAGACCGCCAAAGCGGTTTTGCATTGGCTGGTTTCCAGCCAATAAACCCCACTGTCCAATGCCTTGTGCCGGAGCGTCCAGCCCCAGGGGGTGTAAGGCGGCACAGGGAACGAGCCAAAATAGGAGGGGCACAGCTCCATGCCCTCCATGGCGGCGTCGGCCAGTGACCAGCTCTCAAAGTACGGACTGCCATGTCGGAATCGGCTTTTGCACAGCTCGTACAGGATGGCTGTCCAGCCTCCCTCATCCGGTGGGTCGATGGCGTACAGCAGGCCGGGTACGCCGTCCAGCGATCTGCCCAGGGCGCAGGCCTCCCGGGAGATGGGCGCGCCCGGCAGAACCAGGTAGTATTCGCTGCAAGGGTATGCGCTGTCCGGGTCTGGCTGGACGGCGAGGGAGTAGACGGCTGGACATAATTCCTCCCAGCCCGTGACCTCGCCCAATTCGTATCGCAATGCTGACAGCAGTTCTTCATTCATCTTTGTCGGCTCTCTTTCTAAATACGCGCTTGCGTATATCATAGCAAATTCTTCAGAGTTACGCAAGTGCGTATACGAGGACGCGCATAATAATTTATCCTGTAGATGGGTGAATATTATGCGAGTGAAAGAAGCCGTTGTGTGTAGATTCAAAGAAATCTGTCATGAACGAAAAATCAAATATAATGAGCTTGCCACCATGTCTGGTGTAACGCCATCCACTGTATATAGCATGATGGATGAAGATCGTAAAGATGTTTCGATGATAACGGTGAAAAAGCTCTGCGATGGCTTGGACATTTCATTGGAGGAATTCTTTCATTCTGAGTTGTTTCAAGACCTGGAGCAGGAAATACAATAAAAACCGGCCCTGCGTTCCCATTGAAGCGCGGGGCTTGACTTTTTTTGCGGCAAGGAGTATTCTATTAACGACATATGCCGGTAATTTTCTGCGAGAGGGGATGACGATATGTCCAGGCCACCCGTTGCCGCCGCGTCTGCACAGAACCGGGCTGCCGGGGGGTTTACCCTGCGATCAGCGCAGAGCGCCGGAGAAATCGTTATGACTGTGGACGAGTATGAGGTGATCCGGCTGGTCGATTATGAAAAGCGTACCCACGAGCAGTGCGCGGCTCAGATGGGGATCTCCCGGACAACGGTGACGGAGATCTACGAAAACGCCCGGTTCAAGCTGTCCGACGGCCTTGTCAACGGAAAAGCGCTGGTCATTGATGGCGGACATTACCGGGTTTGCCAAGGCAACCGGGAGCGAGGCTGCGGGCGGAACTGCCGGTGGACTGTGCAGGCAAAGAAAGGAGAAGCCACCATGAGAATTGCGGTTCCTTATGAGAACGGCCAAGTGTTCCAGCATTTTGGACACACCAGTCAAATGAAGATCTACGACGCGGAAAACGGAAACATCATCAAAGAACAGATCGTGGACACCACCGGCAGCGGACACGGAGCCCTGGCGGGATTTCTGACCGGGCTGAATGTGGACGTGTTGATCTGCGGCGGCATCGGCGGCGGCGCCCAGCAGGCACTGGCCCAGGCCGGAATCAAGCTTTACGGCGGCGTTGCCGGAGCTGCCGACGACGCGGTCAAGAACTTCCTGGCTGGCACACTGAACTACAGCGCCGACGTTCGTTGTGAGCACCACGGGCAGCATGGCGGCTGCGGCGAGGACAAGCACGGCTGCGCCGGAAACGGGGGAAACTGCGGCGGATAATGGCCGCTCCCAATATCAAATCAGGAGGAACAAAGCAATGGAACAGAAATTTTATATCTGTGAGCACTGCGGCAACATCATTGCCATGGTCAAAAACGCCGGCGTCCCCGTGATGTGCTGCGGGCAGAAGATGACCGAGCTGGTTCCCGGTACCACTGAGGCCGCCACGGAGAAGCACATCCCCGTATACAAGGTGGAGGGCAATCTGGTCAAGGTACGGGTGGGCTCTGTAGACCACCCCATGCTGCCGGAGCACTACATTGAGTGGATCTCCCTCCAGACCAGGCAGGGCAACCAGCGCAAGGTTCTGCGTCCGGGGGACGCGCCCGCCGCCTGCTTCGCCCTGTGCGAGGGGGACGAGGTGGAGGCCGTCTACGCCTACTGCAACCTGCACAGTCTTTGGAAAGCGTAAACCGGGCGGAGGAGTTTCAGGATCGCTTCCCCATATGGACCAAGCTGTCGGATATCCAGCGAGCCCGCATCCTGGACAGCCTGGTTTACCGGCAGATTAAAAAGGGGGCCGTGCTCCACAGCGGCGGCGCGGACTGTACCGGGCTGCTGGTGGTGGAGTCCGGCCAGCTCCGGGCCTATATCCTCTCGGAGGAAGGCCGGGAGATTACGGTCTACCGCCTGTTTGACCGGGATATCTGCCTGTTCTCCGCCTCCTGTATGCTGCGCAGCGCCCAGTTTGACATCACCATCGAGGCAGAAAAGGATACCCGCTTATGGGTCATCCCCGCGGAGATATACCGGGATATTATGGAGGAGTCCGCTCCCGCAGCCAACTACACCAACGAGATCATGGCCGCCCGGTTTTCCGAGGTCATGTGGCTGGTGGAGCAGATCCTGTGGAAAAGCATGGACAGGCGGGTCGCCGCCTTCCTGCTGGAGGAGGCCGCCATTGAGGGCACGGCGCGGCTGTCCATCACTCATGAGGCCATTGCCATGCACCTGGGAACCCACCGGGAGGTGGTCACCCGGATGCTCCGCTATTTCCAGAGCGAGGGGATGGTCAGGCTGTCCCGGGGCGTTGTGGAGCTTCTGGATGATAAAAAGCTGGCTGCTCTGCGGGGCGCATAAAAAATATCCCGCCCCAGGCTCAATTGGAGCCTGGGGCGGTTTTTCTGCCGGTTGAACTGATTCCGTGGGACAAAGTCCCCTCACAGCAGGGCCAGAATCTGGCTCTTGGGCCGGGCCCCCATGGCCTGGTTTGTGATCCTGCCCTCCTTCATCACCACCAGGGTGGGGATGCTGGACACGCCGAACTGCCGGGCCAGCTCCGGCTGTTCATCCACGTTGACCTTGCCCACCTTGATGTCGGAGCGCTCCTCCGCGATCTCCTCCACAATGGGGGCCACCATGCGGCAGGGGCCGCACCAGGGCGCCCAGAAGTCCAGCAGGACGGGGCGGTCAGAGCTCATGACTTCTACATCAAAATTGGCCGAATGGATATTGACTGCGGACATATTCTCTTTCTCCTTTTTGGTGTGTGATGGCTCTATGATAGCCAAATTATCATTTTTGTTCTGTGACAATGTCACCCTCCCGGTTTTTGGCCCTGCAAATCAGCTGCGTCATTGTCCCCATAGGACAGTAGACGCACCAGCTCCGGGGCTTGAACAGCACCATCGTAACCAGGCCCAGCACGGTGGACGTCAGCATAACGCTGTAGAACCCAAAGGCGAACTGCGCCACGCCGGGATGGAACAGCGTCCCGTGGTAGGCCCAGTTCCAGGGGAGCTTGAACGTCCAGAGCAGCGTCACCACCTGCCGCAGATCCCGCGCGCCAGCGAACACCAGGTAAGTATTCCACAGCATCTGGAAGAACATGATGAAAAAGAAGATCAGGAAACCATAGCGGAACCATTTGCTTTTCATCCACCGGGGGATATCCTTTTTCCGGGACAGACCGAAACGCCCGCCCAGCAGGCCGAATATCTGCCCCCTGCCGCAGTAACGGTTGCAGTACCCTTTTGTGCCGCGGGCGGCGGCAATGATCAGCGGGATGAAAAAGAACAGCAGGCCCAGCCAGGCGAACAGGATATTGAAGAATCCCAGCACCAGATAGGTCAGCTCGACGATCCACAGGTAATCATACCAACGCTTTTTCATGGCCGCACCTCCTGAATCTCAATGACCGACGCGGGGCACTCCTTCGCGCATTTGCCGCAGCCCACGCACTTGTCCGCGTTGACCACCGCCCTGACGCCGTGCCAGATCTGAATGGCAGACAAAGGGCACACCTTCGCACAGCAGCCGCAGGCGACACAGACGGAACCGTCTACAACAGCCCGCCGCTTGATTCTCGTTTCCATGCCGGAACCCCCTCTTGGATTTGGTAAGTCTATTATACTGGTGAACCCACTTTTTACTGTGATGAAATCACATAAGATTTTGTGAGGAGGACAAAGAAAAAAGCCCGGACCGTCAACTGACGATCCGGGCCCTTTTCCGTCACCGTTTGCTCAAAATTTTGCCGTACATCTGCCGCTTGTCCCGCTCAAAGCGCTGCACCACCAGCGTGACGTGATCCCCGGACTGGAACTCGGAATCCTCGTGCTGGTAGGAGTAGTTGCACATACACACCGTGCCGTCGGGCAGATTGCAGAACACCCCGCCCCCGTACTTCCCGGCAATCACAGCATAGCGGCGGCTGCCCACGGGGTGGCGCTGCTCCGCGCCCTCGAAGGGGTTGGTCTCCGTTTCCTTCACCGAAATCAGCAAATTCCGCTGGGCTGCGTCATAGCCCTTCACGATGCAGTCCAGCTCATCGCCGGGGTGGTACTGGGTGCGCAGGTCGGCGATGGCGGTGTAGCTCAGCTCCCGCTGGGTGAGATCCACATCGTGGCCGTAGCACTCCGCCAGACAGCGCCGGGGCCCCACCGCCAGCAGATGGCACTTCACCTGGGAACCCTCCCGGCACAGATCGGGCCGGTGGGCAAAGAAGTACCGCTGGGCGCGGGACGCCTGCCGCCGGGACGCAATGGCGTAGCCGCCCTCCCGATCCACCTTGGTGATGATGAAGTCGATGTTGGCGCCCATCATGTTCTGAAGGACGTAGTCCGGGCGGGCCTCCCCCATCCACATCTCGGTGGCGGGGATGTAAACCGGCACCCGGTAGACCAGCACCACCACGCAGTACATGGTGCGCCGCTCCACCCGGCCGGTCTCCCTGCTGCGCACGTTCATGGAGTGGGGGTCGGCGCCGATGACCGTGCCGGACAGGGCGCTGTGGCCGCGGAAGGAGGCGTAGATGGAGTTCCACGCCTGCCGTTCCTCTGCGGTAAGGCCCCGGTCCAGCTCGTGGAAGTCCAGGGCGAAAAAGCTCTGGCGCTCCGTCAGGGGCGGCGCAGGGGGTGCGTCCCCGTCCGGCGGTTTCTGGGGCGGGGCATCGTCCCCAGCCTGGGCAGGAATGGCACCGGCGGGCGAATCATCCCCCGTGGGTACGTCGCCATCGGGTCCCAGTTCCTGCGCATCCAAAGGCTGCCCATCCCCCGGCACGATGTCGGGCGGCTCCATAGGAGGAGCTTCCTCCGGGTCTCTGTCCGGCGGGCCCGGGGGTGTGGCCGCATCCACCGCCATCACCTCCGGGACATCCCCTTCCCCGTCCCCGGTCAGGTCGGGGACATCGCCGGGCACGGCATCGTCCGAGTCCCCAAACTCCAGGGGCGGGCTGCCGCCGGGTGCACCCGCGCCCTGGGGCATTTCTCCCAGGGCGGCGGTGGCTTCCTCCACAGCCTGCTCCATCAGTCCGGCGGTCTTCTCGGGTTCCTCTGCGGGATTGACTTTCTTTTTAGGCATACTGATTTCCTCCAAAAATGTATTTTTTACAGCCCGTTAGAGCCATAAAAGCGATGGGAGCCGTCCGACTGGCGGGCGGCGAAAAAGTGCTTGGGCGGCAGCGTCAGCCCTTTGGGGGCCTCGCCGCTGTCCGCGATCCAGACGATGCGCTCCGCTCTGCCCCGCTCCAGCAGTTCGGCGGGTGCAGCGTCCAGGGAGGCTACGGTGATCAGGCGCAGATCGTCCCCGTAGGCAAAGCGCAGCAGACGGGGCGGTTTCCGGCTTCTGCTGAACTCCTGGGGTTTGCCCCCGGTGAGCTCAAGCATCACGTCGATGGCTTCCAGGCGGCGGGCATCCGGCTGGGCGTTGGACAGCCAGACCAGTTCCCCGTCCACCCGCACATCGACGGTACCCGCACGCAGCTGCCGCAGCATGGCGTCCATGCGGGCTTGGGTAATCTCAAAGCCGTCCTGCTGGAATCTGCCCCGTACCAGGGCGTGGAGCTGCCGCCGCCGGACACAGTTCAGCTTTTTCAGCACATCCAGGATGAATTTCTGCTGTATGGACAAAAACATGGCCGTCACCTCCCGTCTTCTGGGGCCCCCATGTGAACCCAGCGAAGCGGTTCACATGGGGAGAGGAGGAGCGGCGAAGTGAGTGAGCCTTCGGCGTCAGCCGGAGGTGAGGGATACGGAGCCCGCGACGACGAGCGCAGGCCGTTCAAGTAGGGATCTACCATCAGGTCGCTCTCGCTCTCCGCGATGCAGTTGAAAATTGTGGCCATGGTATAGGCGGTGGAGTTCCTCACCGGCCTGTCCAGGTTGGCATGGAGTTTGGCCTCGGCAGCCTGCAAAATCGTGTAGTCCAGCAGCCTCAGCCTGGCCCGCACCCGGCTTTGGGGCAGGGTGGCGTTGCCCACCCGGAAGCTGTCCGCGTAGAAAAGCCGCTCAATGGCGTTTTCAAACACCCGGGCGGTTTCGCTGGGGAAACACTGGAGCTCACAGGCGTCCAAAATGCCCGTGAGCTCCACTTCCCCGCCACCCGGCCCGTCCCCGCGCGGGACGGACAGACTGACATCAGTGTGACTGGGGTAAGTATGACTAAGATCTTTATAACTTGGCCGCGGTTTCCGTGGTTCTGGAACCTCCGATTCTGCGGTTTTAGAAGCGCAGTCTTTGCGGTTCTTGCCGCCCATATCCTGCGGTTCTTGGGTGAGCATGGGGAAATCCGGGCCGTCAAGAACCTCGGAATCGGCGGTTCTGGAGGCGCCGTCATCCGGGTCTACGAAGGGGGCACTGGTGTACTCCGGATCGTCCTGGGGCTCCACGGTAGCCAGATAGATCTGATTGGCGTCGCCCCGGCCACACCGCTTCTCCCAGATCAGGTTCAGCTCCTTCAGTGTGCGGAACGCCGCCGTCACACGCTGCTCACACACCCGCAGTTCCCTCGCCAGCTCCTTCCGGGGGAAGATGACGAACACCTCCCCGAAGTCGTTCACCCAGCCGTTCCTGCGGGAGAGCTGGAAGCGGTTGAGCAAGAAGGTGTAGGCCACCTTGGCGTCCAGGCTCATATCCGCGTAGCGGGGATCTGAAAACAGCCAGCGGGGCATCTGCATATGGTAAATGCTCTGTACGTCCGTCTGCCGCATGAGCGGGAAGGACGGGCGCTCTTTCATAGCTGCGGCCCTCATAGGGGCACCTCCTCATTAGTTTCTTGTTTAAAAAGCGCCGTCTTGACTTCGTAAAGAAATCTTGATATAATTTCTTTACGGAAAGGAGGCGGCTGTCATGCCGAGCATTCGCTCCAGTGCGGATTTGAGAAATCAGTACAATGAAATATCTACCTTTTGCCATGAATACGATGAGCCTGTGTTCATCACGAAAAACGGTAAGGGCGATCTGGCCGTGATGAGCATTGAGGCATATGAGAAACTGATGGGCCGTTTTGAACTTTACGGTTTGCTCCAGGAGGGCTTGGACGATGTGACCGAAGGCCGAACCCGGCCGCTTTCCGAGGCCATTGGCCAGCTCAGGAGGCATCGGGAAGGATGACCACCTATCAGGTTCACATCACCCGTAGGGCAGAACGGGACTTGGCCCGTGCACAGGACTATATCGAGTTTTCCCTTAAAAATCCCCAGGCTGCAGATGACCTGCTGGATGAAGCGGAGCGCGAGCTTTCCAGCCTAAAGCAAATGCCGGAGCGTTTTGCCATTGTGGATGATAGTCTTCTGGCCTCTTGGGAAATCCGCTTTGTCCAAATCAAAAAATATCTGGCTTTCTATGTCATAGCTGAAGAAACCCGGACGGTTCACATTGTCCGCTTTCTTTATGGGAAAAGCGATTGGCGAGCCATTTTGCGTCAGGGACTTTCAGCGGAATAAAAGCGGTTCACTCCCGCCGGGATTACCTCCCCGGCGGGAGTTCTTCATCTTCATCGGCCCCGCCCACCACGCCGTCAGGCCCCAGCTCCACCATGCCCAGGCCCTGGCCTTGGTCGGTGAGTTGATATTCCACACCTTGGGACGGGTTGGGCTCATCCTCAAAGTCGTGCCGCTTTGGCGGCGCGGGCAGTTCCTGCCCGGGTACATCCGGCGGGGTCGGCTTTTTCACCGTCTGAGCCTTCTCCTGTTCCTCCCGCAACCTCCACTCCGGCGTGTAGTCCGCCACCCGGCAGGACTTCAGTTCCCCATACCCCGGCAGTTCCTCCGGCGTCAGCTTGTAAAGCAGCGCGGGCTTGCGCCCTTGGAACAGTGCGATGCATTGGCGGCGATCCAGACGCAGGATCTCATCCGGCTGCATCAGCTCCCGCTGGGTGTTGCTGCGGGTCTGGGAATAGGGCCGGGTGTTGCCGTAGACAAAGCCGTAGAGCGGCGGCTGGGGCTTGGATTGGCTGGTGAGGGCGATGGTCACCTTGCCGCATTTCTTGGAGATGTAGTCCGCTGAGGTCCAGTCATTGCACCCCATGTAGAGTGTCTGATCGAAGGTGGCCAGCTGGTTCTCCCACTCCTTGCCGGGGTACTTTTCCTGCCACTGGGAAAGAGACTGCACCACCACCTGGCAGCTCATGTTGAAGCCCCGGATGCTGTTGAGGGCGTCGGCGATGCCGTCCATGTAGCCGATGTTGCAGTATTCGTCCAGGCAGAAGTTCACCAGCACCGGCAGGCGGCCGCCCTTGCCCTCCAGCCGGGCGTAGTCGGACAGACGGGGCAGGGCCAGCGAAAAGAACAGGGAACTGAGAAAGCGGTAGGCGCTGTCCTGGGCAGAGATGATGACGAAGTAGGCGCAGGGCTTCTGTCCTGGCAGCAGCAGATCCACATCGTGGTTGCGGGTGATGGCGTCCACCAGCTTGTTCTGGAAGATGGCCAGTCGGTTGCCAGGCCGATGGCGATGCTGCCCCACAGGTTTTCCTTGGCTTTGAGAAACAGGCCGTGGTGGCCCTTGGCCGGATGGTCGGGCGGCAGCTGGGCCAGGGTGCGGTTGATGTCCTGAATGCTCTGATGGGCCAGCATTTGGTACACGTCCCCCAGCCCCCGCTTCTCAATAGGGAGCAGATTGCCTTTACCGTCCTTCAGGTTGACAACGTAGTGGATCAGCGCCATGAGCAAATTTAATTCCGCGCGGCTCCAGAAATCGTCCGCCTCCCGTGGGCCAGACGTATTCTGAATGATGGTGTTGGCTACCGTCTGGGCCAGCTGGGGCTCTTTGTCCAGCCCATACAGGCAGTTCCAGCCGTCTGAGTGGGCCATGTCCAGGAAGTTCACCGCCTTGACGTAGTGGCCGTGCTCCTTGAAGTAGGGGGACAGCTTTTCAAAGAGCTCCCCCCTTCGGATCTGTTATGTAAACTGATTCCCCGCGCTGGGCGCAGCCCATCAAAAAGGGGATGATGAAGCCCCGGGATTTGCCGCTGCCCGGCGCGCCGATGCACAGCAGATTGTTGTTGTCCCCGGGCACCATGCGGTGGGCGGCGTAGAGGGCGTACTTGTCCGCGTCGTCCGGGCGCTTCTTGTATTTGCCCAGCATCATGCCCTTTACCTCGGACACGCTCCCCACCTCCAGGAACTCCCCCATCTCCTGACCGGTGAGGAACCCGGAGGAACCGTGGGTGCCGTCGGGCAGGATGTCGAAGCCCCGGCTGTCCCGGGTGGCTTTATAGCCGGAGAACCACTTGTACCCCGTCCCGGTGAACAGGCACACCCAGCAGGGCGATCACCGCCGTTGCTCCCAGGCCGAAGGGGGTGAACAGCACAAACCAGTTTCGGAATGGGTTGAACACCCAGATGCTTGCCACCACCTCCTCACCGGATTTGTGGAAGGTGGCGGCGGTGCCCAGCCGGATGGAGTTCAGCAGCATTCCATAGAGATACCAGCCCGCCAGCCCCACGGCGGCGTAGAGGGGCAGCTTCTTTTTGTGGCGCTCATACCAGGGGCCGACTTTGGGTTCAAGACGATCTTCCAGTTTTTCGATGAGCTTGGATAAGCGGGGCATCCGCCACATCTCCTTTCGAGGTCGTGAATTGGGTGCGCGGGGGCACATAGGGCGCGGGCTTCCTGCCGGTGACGGCGGAGATGGCATCCGCCGTGAGCACAAACACCCGCGCCAGATTTTTGTCCCGGCATCGGGGAAACAGCACCTGCTCCGCCTGCCCCTCCAGGGCGGCCATGGCGATCTGGGGGAAGCCCCGGCTTCTGGCAGTGCGGATGGCGGTGTTGATCCGGCGCAGATCCATATCCGCCGCCATGAGGAAGGGCACACCCTGGAACATGGCATCCCACTCGGGCACATCGTCGGGGGGCGGGCGGTACTGGCCTTTCAGCGCCGCCTGGGTGAGCTTCCTGCGGTAGTCCGGCACCGCCATGATTTGGAGCTGCACCGCCCCGGTGCTGTCACAGGACAGCAGGTGGACGGGGAGCTGAAGGCAGCGGTACGCACCGCCGTAGGTGAGCAGCTTAGTGTCCTTCCGCTCCATGGGGCGGTCCAGCTCGCTGAGGACGCTCTTGTAGCTGTCCCCGGCGAAAATAAAGGCCCGCCCCACGTCTCGGAACCGGGCGGTTTGGTTGGAGAACGCCGCCAGCTCATCCATCAGCGCCAGCTTGCCGATGCCGGGGCAGACGTAGTGCATGGCGTACAGGCTTTCCCCCAGGCGGGCCAGGGCGGCCACCCGGGTACTGCCCCAGGGGTTGGATCCCTTACTTCGTGCAATGGAGGTCAGGAACAGGGCCGCGGGGCCGTCCAGCTCCTCCGGCCCGAGGGTGAAAGGATTGACCCCGCCGTGGTAGGCGGTCACCACCAGCCGGGACACCCGAACTCGGCGCTCGATCAGCGGCGGGTGGTAGGCCCGGGTGGTCTGGGGAACCGCGCCGTCCAGCAGATGCTCCAAAAGGAGCTGCCCCTTGCTGGTGAGCAGCAGCGCCCCGCTCTTTTCATGCCGCCGGATGAGGCCCAGGCCCATGAGGTTTTTCCGCTCGGCATCCGAGGCGATCCCCCTCAAGTCCCTGGGCTGAATGAACTGGCACCAGCACAGCAGCTTCAAAATATCAACGTCCCGATGGCTGAAAATCACGCATACCGAGCCTCCCTCCATATTCCTGCGTGCGCCGAAAACGCCCTTGCGCCGGTTCCCGACGCAAGAACTTTTTCGGCGCTTTTCCAAGCCCCCTATGGGGAGCCAATCTGATGGCTCCCCTTAGAAGTCAGCTTTTTTCACATCCCGCGTTTTTGCCGCCGCCCCGAAAGCCTTTGTTTTCAGCGGCTGGGAGCGGCGGACACCCATCAGATTTTCGCAAACCCGCCAACCGGCCGGAAACGGCCCGAACTGAACCAAAATCTGATGGGTGTCCCGGTCACTTTTCGGGGCAATTCAGCTCCACCCGCCGCTGTAAAAATCATGGGTCTGATAGTCCCCGGAGTGGAACGCGAAGAAGTCCGCCGCGTCGGACAGATCCAGCAGGGTGATGTGGCACACGTCCAGCTCACTCCGCCCGGACAGCAGCGCCAGGCCCAGGGTGTGCTGGTCGTCGTCCGGGATAAGCCTGCCCTTGATGGCGTTGCTCACCGCCTTCCAACCCTTGTTGTCCTGGTCGAAAATGTGGCGGCCCTGGATGCCGGTGAACTCGTCAATCACCAGCAGCGCCCGGTTGAAAAAGGGCAGCTTGCACCCCTGGGCCTCGTAGTCATCCAGCAGGCGGCGGATGGTGTCGCTGAGCCATTCCGGGGGCTGGTAGCGGCAATGGGGGAGCAGGGTATTCAGCGTGATATGGAGCCAGTTGTACCCCAGCAGCTCCACCGACCCGGCGATCTCCATGGGCGGGAGGACGGGCCGGGAGCCGTAGCCCCCTGTGCCGGTGCTGTACCGTTCGCACAGCTTCCGCACCTCCAAGGCCGCGTTCTCAAACTGCGCCGCCGTCTGCTCCAGCGCCTTCTGGAGCTTGTCCGGGTCGGGCTGTCCGCTATCTGCCAAGGCCGCCAGTGTGCCAGTCTGGCAAAAGGCGTTGTTGGCCAGCTTCTGGAGGTGGGCGGCGTCCTGCCGAAAACTCATTTGCCGCCCTCCTTCCGCCGGGTACGCAGGTCGGTGGGGGAGGTGGTGATGGCGTCGTACTCCTTCTCGGTGGCGTGGAACTGTACCGGCACATGGTTGTAGCCGATGCACAGCAGGCCCTCCCCCCGGCGGAACCGGGTGATCTGTCTGACTTCATCCTCGGACAGGTTCAGCACCCCTTGGATCAGCCGGGCCTCCTGCTCCTCCATCTGCATCACCAGCTTGATCCGGCTGGAGTCCAGAATCCCTTTGCCATATTTGCCGCCGTCCAGCCCAAACAGGTCCTGCATCCCCTGGGTGGAGGTGATGGCGATACCACCCAGGCCGCGGATGGTTTTCACCATCTCCTGGACGAACCCCGCCGCCAGGGGGTTGGAGTTGGCGCCCACCAGGAACCACAGCTCATCGGCAATGAGGGCGGACAGGTCGCTGCCCGCGTCCATGATGAGGTCGTTGGCGATATCGGTGGCCCAGAAGATACCGGGGAGCAGCAGATCGTCCGGCATCCCGGAGGTGTCCAGCACGATGTACTTGTTGTCCAGGTCGATGTCATTGCGCTGACCCATGGCGGAGGCTGAGCCGGTGACATACCGGGCCAGCACCACCGCCAGGTGTTTGGTGTCCGGGTTCTGAGAGAGCACATCGTACCAGTCTGGCAGAATAGGCATCTCCACAAACCGGCCATTTTCATCGGTGATGGTGGCGTTATCAAAGGTGATCCCATACCGCCGGTAGCACTCCACCAAGGAGGAATCCAGCAGATTTTTGTCCTCATCGGAGAGATCCCGCTTTTGCAGGGAGTACCAGATGATGAGCCGGGAGATCTTGTCCGCCAGCACCGAATCATCCCGGGCGGCCATGTCCCGCAGCCCGGCGTAGCTGTCCAGGGATTTGCGCCGGATGGCCATGATGTTGGGGCAGTCCTTGGACGACGGGGACAGGCGGAGGTACAGCCCGCCCAGCAACTCGCACAGGGGCCGGAACTCGTGCCCTTTCTTGGGTACAATGAAGATCACCCGCCGCCCCTGCTGCCGCAGCCGTCCGCCCAGGCATTGCAGGGTGAAGGTCTTGCCCGCGCCGGAGGAGCCGCCGATCCAGCAGTTGCCGTTGGTGTACTTGTAGTCGTCGTAGGGGTCCAGGAACACCGGGGAGCGGTTGTAGAGGTTCAGCCCCAGAAAAATCCCGTTGCGGTCACTGAGTTCGTAGGAGGCAAAGGGGAACGCCGCCGCCACGCCGGAGGTGAGGGCGTTGCGCCGGGATTTGCGCTCCACGTCCGCGTCCAGAGCCAGCAGGGGCAGCGCCGAGAGGAACGCCTGCTCGTTTTGGTAGTCGCAGCGGCGGGCGATCATGTCGATGGACACGCACAGCTTTTCTACCGCCGTCACCCGCTGCTCCAGAGTTTCCGGGTCATCAGCGGTGACTTCCACCAGTGTGTGCATGTAGTAGAAGTCCTCTCCCTGCCGATTCATCACGTCTTTGAGATAGAGACCGGAATTGATGGCGCTGTCCAATTCCTCGAAGTCCTGGCGGGTATCGCCCACGTCCCTGATTCGGGAGCGGTTCACCATGGTGGTCTGCGAAATTTTGGACAGTATCTTTTCCTTGGACTGTCGCTTGACGGTGAAGCTCAGGCTGACGCCCTCCCCGGCCTCCACCAGCGGAGCCAGCCAGCAGGAGCCCACAGTGGTGGAGTAGCCATACCCCGCCACATAGAGGTAGGCGTGGTACACGCCGTCCACCAGGATGTAGTCCCGGCTTTTGGTGTCGATGGCGGTGGGGGACAGGATATCCAGGATGGTGGTGGAGCCCGCCTCCAGCTCGGACAGGTCGGGCTTTTCCTCGCCGAACAGCAGGCGCTTGATGGGGCTTTGCTTGGGCTCGGCGGCGTCCGCCTTCTTTTTGGCCCGCTTGACCGGGGCCTTTGTTGCTTTCTTTTGCATCGAGTTGCTCCTCACTTAATGAAATTTGAAAACGCTTGCCTAAAATTATCGTGTGCGGTAAGATATTTTTAAAAACAGCCTCATTGCACCACACGCTAAAACGGGGTATGCTTAACGTAGGAGGTGGCGAATATGGCGAATGAAGATAAAAAAGATTTCAATGCTATGCTGCATGACAGCAAAGATATGCCAAAATTTCAGACGATCACTGACGCAAAAAGCATTGAAAAATATGGCGGAGACAGAATGTATTTTGCGCCGCCAATCGAGTATGACAAGGTAATGAAGCGAGTCCCGTATGGGAAAGTAACCACTGTAGGAAAAATACGGGAATACTTTGCCGCGTTGAGCGGTGCGGATTTTACGGAGCCAATTACAGCAGGGATTTTTGTGTCTATCGCGGCATGGGCGAGCTATCAGCGGACTACCGACGAAACGCCTTATTGGAGGACGCTGAAAGCGGACGGCGAATTAAACGCAAAGTATCCCGGGGGCGTTGAGGCACAAAAGGCAAAGCTGGAAGCGGAAGGACATATTATCATTCAAAAGGGGCGGAAAAACATTCGGTACTATGTGAAAGACTACGAAAATGCCGCTTTCGATTTGAATTAAACAACTTCCAGTTCAGCAAGCGGCTGCCAACATCGGACAGCCGCCTGTTTTTGTGCTATTCCTCATAAAGTCCGTGGACGGCGGTGGTCATGTCGAACACGCCCTCCGGGAGCTGCACCCGCCGGCTGGTCCGCTTGTTGATGATCTCGTACAGCAGCTTCAAAATGAAGTCGTCGGCAAAGCTGGGCTCCAGCACCTCCAGCTCACAGCCGTCCAGATACCGCCGGGCGGTGTCCGCCTCCTCGCTGAGCCGCTGGACGATGGCGGCGGTGGTGCGGCCCTTGGCGTGCATCCGGCCCTCGTACTGGAAGATAAGGAAGAAGCGGTGACGCAGGGCGTCGCTTGCCACTCCCTGGCCGATCTCCTTGATGTTGTCCTCGATCATCTCCCGGCAGGACTGGTTGGGCTCATGGGCTGCGAACTCCTTCATCCGCTCCACGTAGTCCGCCGTGTCGGCGGGCAGGGTGCGGGCCTGAATCTGCAAATCGTCCGGCGCGATCTTCAGCCACGCGGCATAGCTGGAGATGATGTTCTCCCTGTCGTTGGGGGATTTCAGATAGATGTTCACCGGCAGCACCTCCAGGATCTTCACGAAGCGGCCGTCCTTGGTGACTACCACGCCGCCCACGATGTTCTTGATGGGAAGCCACGCCTGGATGCTGTCCCGAAAAGGTTCGGCGGCGGGGGCTTTTGCCCCGCCGCCGAACAGCAGTTGTTTCAAATCCATGTTTTAGTTTTACCTCCTCCGCGATATGTCATAAGCCGCCTCGCCCGCCGCCAGCGCAGCCATGCGCCCAGCCAGCGGGTGAGGCTGTCGTCCCGCACGCCGATGAGCCCGAAGCCCCCCAAGGGGACTACGATGATGAGCGTCACTGTAATCTTGGCGGTCAGCTCCAGGGGCAGCAGCACCAGGCAGAAGTACAGCACCGGCAGCACCAGGATCACCGCCTCCACCAGGTTGCGCAGCTCAAACAGCCCCATCACCCGGCCCGCGTCGGTGAAGTTGGCGGGGATGTAGTAGGTCTCATTCACCGCCGCCCACCTCCAGCAGATGGCCCCGGCAGCGCCGGAAGTCCCGGTTCATATCCCGGATAACGGCGGCGCGCCGGAGAATCGCTTTTTCCACCGCCTCGGCCAGCTGTATCTCCAGGCGGGGCGTGGGCGCGATCTGCCCCAGCTCCGCCCGGCTGATGTACTGGTCGGACAGCCAGGACACCTCGGACAGCTCGGTGAGCTGGAGCCCATGGCGCAGCCGCAGCGCCCTCAAATTGGTTTCATGTTCCATGAAATTCCCTCCAAACAGTTGATTTCATCCGCCTAACCGCGAGAACACCCAGAAGGGCCCGCCCGCGCCGGCCCGGGATGCGGCCTCGTTGACGACGGTGCGAAGGGGCCACTCCTGATTGCTCCGCTTTACGCTGGCGGGGTCGGCCACCAGCACCTTGCCCTCCTCGGTGATGCCCCGCAGGACGATGAAGTGGCCGGTGGTGGTGAAATGGCCCGGGGCCATGATGGCGATGACCAGCTTGCCCGATTCCAGCGCCTCCACCAGCTTTTTACTGTCCTTGCCGATTTTGTCAACAGTGAGGCCGTAGTGCTCGCCACCGTTGGGGATCAGGCTGTGGTAGCTCCCGTTGCCCTCGCATCGGTAGCCGTTCTGGGCGGCCCACTGGGCCACGTCATAGGGCGTTACTTTGTTGTCCGTCATGGACGCCACCACCATGGCCAGGGCGGTGGGGCCGCAGCCCTCCCAGCCGATGGTGCCGGTGCGGCCATAGAGCTTGTTGCCCCACCGGGTGTCCGTCTGGTTGTAGTAGACCACGGGAGTGTCGGCGTGGAGAAAAGTGACGTTCCCGTAGTCCGTGCCGTATTGGCCTGGGCCGTCGGTGTCGCCGGGGCTGATGCTCTGGCCGTCCGCCAGCACCGAGTAGAGCAGGGCCGCCCAGTCCTTTTCCTCCTGGGTGAAGCCCAGCTTGTCCATGTATGCGTCCGGCGTCAGATCCCGAACTGAGATATGCAGGACGCGGTTCGTAATGGAAGCGGTGTAGGTCAGCTTGTCGGAAAGCAGTTTTTCAATGGTGGGTTCGTCCATGACGTTGAGATCCTGCTTGTATCGGACGGAGCCGATGGCGATGAGCCAGTAGTGGTTCACATTGCCCAGGGACTTTTCCACCTCATAATCATCGTAGTCGGGCATATCCTCCGTCATGAAGTCTGGAAGAATACTCTCCACCAGCCGGTCGATGATGGATTGGTTTTTCCGGTCAATGTTCTGATAGACCACCTCCAGCCCGTGGGCCGACGCGGTAAAATCCACGATCTCGGGCGTGGTGGAGCTGTCATAGCCGAAAAAGATATTGGGCAGGGCGGTGAATACCAGCATGGGGATGAGGAGCAGAAGGATCAGAAGCCCCGCGATCAGTTTTATGAGAAAGGGCGCGGTCTCCTGTGCTGCGGCCAGTGCCGCACCCTTGGCCCCGGTGGTTGCCAGGGCAGCCGCGATATGCGCCGCCGCCCTGGCCGCACCGCCGGCCCGGTTTTCATTTTCACCCATGACTGTTCCCTCCTCTCCTGTTGGGGGGTGGAAGGTGGACAGGCTTCGCCCGCGTCGTCCGGGCTTTGACCGTCCGGGGCTGTCCCGCCGCCTGTTTGCCGGCGGGCGCGGTTCCTGCACCGCCGGGACGAACCGTGGGAGCGCCACCCTTTACCGGGGTAGACGCAGGCTTGGCAGATGTGCGCGGTTCCTGCCGGGCCGTGTTGGGAGATGTGCCTCCTACCGGAGGCGCCGTTGTGGACGGAGCATTCCTGCCAGGCCGGGTTGTAGATTCAGCGGGCCGCTGGGTACTGCGGGACGGCTTTCCTGCGGTGCCGGCCTGGGACGCGCCGAAAGCCGCCGGAGTGCCGGGTGTTTTCGGGGCGGTGTCCGCCTTGTCCCGACGGGTGGCGCGGGTATCGCCCGGCTTGGGCGGGGACTTGGATGCCGCAGGGCCGCCGGGGTGGGGCGGTCTGGGCGCGGTGGGCGGTGCTTTCCCGCCGGACGCACCCGGTCTGCCGCCGTTCGTGGTCACATTGGTCTGAGCGGAGGTCTGGCTGGTGCTGTTCACCGTGCTGCCGCCTGCGGAATGGGTGGATCGGGTGGACTGGGAGTGCGTCCCCGTTCCTGCCGCGCCGGGCTGTGCAGCGTTTGGCTGTTTCGGCGCGGTGCCTTTCGGAGCCGTTCCTGCCGCGCCGGAATGGGACGCACCGGGCTGCTGGGAACTGCCTGCCCCCGCCGCACCAGGCGCAGGCGTGTTGGCCGCGCCAGAGGGCGGCACATAGCTGTGGGGGTGGCCGGTTCCAGGCCGCACAGAGCTTCTCCGGGTCTGCTGGGGCCGTCCGCCGCCCCGGGCAGTGTTCGCCGCGGCGCTGCTGGTATGTTTCTGCTGGGCAGATGCCTGGGAGGAATTTTCCTGCCGGGTGCTGGTCTGCTGGGCGGAACTTTGCTGGCCGCTGCTGTGGTAGGTATACCTGCCGCCGCCACACGATCCGCCGAAGTTCCGGGAACTGTCCCCGGAAGTCTGACTGCCGCTGAAACGGCCCCCACCTCGCCCGCCGCCAAAGGAGCTGCCGGGCCTCTCGCCGCCTTGCGCTCCGTTCCCGGAAGCTGGGCCACCGCTGGAACGGCCTGCGCCCCGCGTGCCGCCGAACCGTCCTCCGCCGCCGGCGGAAAAGCGGGAACCGAACCGGAAGCCACCAAGCCCACCGCCGGAGCGGGTGCTGGAAGCAGAGGCCCCGTTCCCAAAGCCGAAGCTGCCCATTACGCTTTTGGTGGCCTGGCTTGTCACCGTGCGCACCGCCGTGTTCACCACTGTGCCCAGCAGGGTTCGCCCGGGCCCGCCGGTGATGGCGGGGTTCAAGCCGATGCGGGTGATGATGGTGTCCGACTTTTTCGCCACCTTCACGATGGCGAAGATCAGCACCATCCAGGGCAGAACATCCAGCCCGGAGGGCACCGTGGACACCACCGAGAACAGCATTTTGAAGCACACCAGGTTGGTGACCATCAGCAGGCACATAGAGCCGAACATCCGGCACCAGCCGGTAAAGATGGACGCGGTATTCTTGCTGCCGCCCATGGCGAAGGCCAGGGGCGCGGTAAGGGTGAGCATGGCCAGAATCACATACCGCTCGGCGATCTCAATGAGCAGCCCCAATACCTTGAACATGACGATGACGCTGCAAATAATGGCCATGAGCCAGGAGGCGGTGAGCGTCCCAAAGACGCTCTCATCCACCAGGGACACATTGGTGGCGTCCGGGATGCTCAACAGATCCATGATTCTGGAGGTGAGATCCAGCCCGATCCGGCAGATCTGGGGGCTGGCCAGCAGCAGGAAGGCGAATACGAAGGTGCGGGCAAACAGCAGCTTGGGGTCTTCCCCCTCAAAGCCCAGGCCCGCCGCCATGCTTATCAGTGCCTGGAACACCAGGTTGCCCAGCAGCAGCGCCCAGCCCGCCGCCATCAGCACCCGGGCCATGTCGTCCATGATGGGGATGTGGGACTGGATGTAGGCGAAGTCCAGCCCCATGATGTCCAGCAGCCCTCCGGCGATGAATCCCCAGATGTCTACGATGAGGCTGTAGATCCACTCGAAGAAGCCGCGAAATAAAAGCTCCAGCATGGCGTCACGGCGTCAGGGTGTTGAAGCCGGAGAACTGCGGGGTGATGTAGGCGATGAAGGCCCCGATGCCGTTGATGATGGCCCAGGCCACCCAGATGCGCTTGAGCCAGTCCCACGCCTGATCCGCCTTGTGCTGGTTGCCAGACAGCTTCACTCCGATGACGGAAATGGCCGACATGAGCCCGGCCAGCACGGTGCTGATCCCGGCGATGTGGTTGTAGATGTCCACGATGAGGTTCTTTGCCACCGTCCACATATCGTTGCCGCTTGTGTTGGTGGCGGCAAAGGCGGGGACGGCGAGGGCGGCGCACAGCAGCACCGCCGCCATGGTGTGGATGTAAACGCGGGGAAGTTTGGGGCACAGACGGCCCCAAAAATTTTCTTTGGTTTGCATGAAATTCTCCTTTGTGGCCGTCCCTTGAAGGGCGGCGGGTAGTTTGGTATAATGGGAATGTGTTGTTGTTGAGATTTCAGAAATCACAGAAGGGTGCTGCGCTATGAAAGAGAACAAATACGATGACCCGTGTTTCTTTGAAAAGTACAGCCAGATGACCCGTTCCCAGCAGGGGCTGGCCGGGGCCGGGGAATGGCGCGAGCTGGAAAAGCTGCTCCCCGATTTCCACGGCAGGCGGGTGCTGGATTTGGGCTGCGGCTACGGCTGGCACTGCCAGTACGCCGCCGGACACGGTGCGGCATATGTGCTGGGGACGGATATCTCCCAAAAAATGCTGGAGGCGGCGCAGGTGCGCAACCCGGGGCCGTCTATTGAGTACCGGCAAGCCGCTATGGAGGATCTGTGCTTCCCGGACGGCTCCTTCGACGTAGTGCTCAGCTCACTGGCCTTCCATTATGTGAAGGACTTCAGGCCGCTGGTGCGGAGCATCAGCCGCTGGCTGACGCCGGGCGGCGGCTTTGTCTTTTCCGCGGAGCACCCGGTCTTTACCGCCTACGGCTCCCAGGACTGGTACTATGGCCCGGACGGCGAGATCCTCCACTTCCCGGTGGACAACTACTATGTGGAGGGCCCCAGAGAGGCTGTCTTTCTGGGTGAGCGGGTGACCAAGTATCACCGTACCCTCACCACCTACCTGGATACGCTGTTGGAAAACGGCTTCCGGCTGACGCGTGTGGTGGAGCCCCAGCCGCCGGAGGACATGATGGAGCTGCCGGGGATGCGGGACGAGCTGCGCCGCCCCATGATGCTACTGGTGTCGGCAGTAAAAGCGGAAACGGGGTGCTGACATGGCACAGCTTTCCCAGCGGGAGCGCATGATACGGCATATCCAGGACAGGTACGCGGTGGAGCCGGAGCATCTCTGGGCGCGATATCCCAATTACGCCGTGTTCCGCCAGCCCGCCAGCCGGAAGTGGTTCGCCGCTATCATGGACGTGGCGAAGAAAAGCCTTGACCTGACCGGCGATGGAACCACCGACGTAATGGACTTGAAATGTGGGCCGGTGCTGGTGGGCTCCCTGCTGGCCCAGGACGGGTTCCGTCCGGCGTACCACATGAGCAAAAGCTCTTGGATCTCCGTTCTGCTGGATGAGACCGTCTCAGATGAACAGATTTTCCCGTTGATAGAGCTCAGCTACGACAGCGTGGCCCCGAAACGGAGAAAGCCTTAGTGCTTGTCAGTGGCATCCCCGCCATGTTCCTGCGGGATGCTTTTCTGTCGGGCCGCCTCCAGCATGGCCAGCAGCTGGGCCGCCTCGGCGCAGTAGCGCGGGGGATAATACCTGGGCACACAGGTGCGCTCGATGAGGAACGCGGCACGGTCCAGGGCGGGATAGGTAGGGTCTATGGAAATCACATCCTTGCCAAAGTTACTCGCCCCTGATATAATGGGCGGCGGTGATTGAAATGATATTTACCTGTGACAACTGCGGCTTTATTTTCAGTCGCAGCGAGGAAACAGAACAGTGCCCAGACTGCGGAAAATATGAAGTGCGCCCTGCCAAGGAAGAAGAACAGGCGGAATTTGCCCAGCGCATGGCGGAGTTGAGCCGGAGCGAGCACTCGGAGCAGCCCCGTATCCCCGACATTGAGGATGCTGAGATCTCCATGTTCAGCTCCTTCTCCTTTCGTTTCCCGTCTACGGCCTTACAGATCGACAGCGACATGATCGTAGATATCGCGGTGGAATACGGCGAGAACCCCGCGAACCGCAGCGAGCTGGTCGGAAATGCGTGGGTACGGCAGGAGGGCGGGCGTTCCGCCGCCTTCCTCATGTCCGTCCATCTGCCCGTGGAACCGGGCGAAACGCCGAAAGAACAGGTGAACCGGTTTTTTGCGGCGTTGAATGGCAGCGATTCCTTCAAAAGAAAGCTGTCCGATTTTGTTACAAGGCAAATGGAGCGCGGTGTTAATTAAATTTGTCCGAAAGAGCATGATAAGGTCACAAAGGATACGGAGGTGCATTATGTATAAAAACATCCAAAAGCAGGCCAGCCTGAAGCTGAAAGAGCTGGTGGATTACCAGGAGGGCCAGGTGGTCAGCAAAACACTGGTTCAGAACGATTCTGTCAGCATGACCATCTTTTCCTTCGATCAGGGCGAGGAAATCTCCACCCACGCGGCGGGCGGGGATGCCATGGTCACAGTGCTGGAGGGTACCGGCCGCTTTACCGTGGGCGGCGAGGTGTTCCACTTGAATGAGGGCGAGACGATAGTGATGCCCAAGGACATCCCCCACGCCGTCTACGGCGAGACACGCTTCAAGATGCAGCTTATCGTGTCCTTTTGAGCTTGGAGACGCCACATGAGAGAAATGCTGAAAAATATCAAATGGAGCCTGATCCTGGCTTCCCTGCTTTACCTGTTCCTTGGTCTGGCGCTGTTGATCTGGCCCCACACCAGTAATCTGATCCTGTGCTATATTGTCGCCGGTGTACTCACAGCCTACGGCCTGTTCAACATCATCGCCTATTTCGGCAAAGAGCGGGGCTCGGTCATCGGATTAGTCATCGGCATCATCTGCGCCGGCTTTGGCATCTACGCTTTGGTTCAGCCCACCCGCGTCAGCGACATCATTTTCATCATCCTGGGCGTTGCCATTTTGGTGGACGGTGCTACCAGCCTGCGGCGGGATCTTGAACTTCGCACCGCGGGTTTTGACCGGTGGTGGGTTCCCTTTGCCCTGGATGTGCTCATCCTGATTCTCGGGTGCATCGTCGTGTTCAACCCCAGCCTGTTTGCCGAGATGTTGATCCAGATTATCGGCATCATCCTCATCTATGAGAGCGTGTCCGACCTGTGGAGCATCCACCGGCTGGTCAAACTGACCCGCGCCGCCGTGATTGAGGGCGAGATCATTGACGTGAAGGACGCGGATTGACATAGTTTCAGTGAGGGGACGGTTCAGACTGAACCGCCCCCTCATTCTGCTTAGTACCCCGTCTGGGGCAGGGTGGGCACAGGCCCCAGCCTGCGAACGATGGTGAGCCAGGTGGCTTGGGCGGTCTGCCAGGTGCCCTGGTACTTGCCGCCCACGTCGGCCCGGTTGACGATCTGGTAGTTGTTGGCAACAGTGCCCAGCACCTGTACCGTCAGGGTGGGGCTGGTGGTGGACTGGAAGCCCACGGGGACGCGCCCAAAGTCAAAATAGACGTCGGTGACATACTCCCCCGCCTGCATGGGGATGGCGTTCAAGGAGAACGAATAGTTGCTGCTGGTCAGCAGATTGGACGCCAGCACCTGATAGCCGGAGCGGTAGTTGGTCTTATACAGTACCCGGTAGTTGAGCCGCGCACTGTAGGTGCCGGTGGTCAGTACCGTGGCCCGGGTGGCGTCGGTGGGAATCCGATCATGCCAGTAGAACTCGGAAAGCGGCACGTTGGAGGTGTTCGCCACCGTGATGTCATATCGCATCTGGCTGCCCGCCAGCACCTGGGCGTTGCCCCGCTTGGTGATGGTGACGCCCAGGTTGGAGGGCTTGTCATAGTCGGACAGCTTGATGATCTGCCCCGAATATTCCAAGGTTTCGTCAAAGGTCGTTCCGCTGAGCTGCCAGTACGGCGGAGCGGTCACCTCGTTGATGAGATAGCGGCCCAAAGGCAACGGCTTGCTCGCGGCAACACCCCGGGCATCGGTAGTGATGTAATCCACCACTTTTCCGCTGCGGGCCTCGCTGATCTCGTAGACCGCGCCCTGGAGCGGTGCGCCCGCCGCGGTGCCGGTGACCTCGTTGTACTCGGCGGCATACTTGCGGATCTGAATCTGACCTGTGATGGGGGTGTTCTCCCACTGGATTTCCACCGTTTTTCCGGGCTGCACATAAACGGTCTTGTATTCCTTGTCCAGCTCGTAGCCGGGGGCGGCCTCCAGCTCGCGGATATACAGCCGGCCCTTGCCCTGCACGGTGAGGTCGTCGATATAAACATACCCCTGGTCGTCAGATGTGTACTCACCGATGGGGTTCTTGTTGGCATCGTAAACCAGGAATTTGACCCCATAAATTCCGGCTTTTGTGACTGAATCGACCTTATGGAGAAGAATGCCGGAGAAGGCTTTGTTGGTCACGGTCAGGGTAGTGCCTTTGCCGCCGTCCCGCATGGTGAAATAGTGGGGTGTGGGATCCAGCTTGAACTCCTTGGGGCACTCGGTTTCCACCGCGTAGTAATTGCCCGCGTCCAGCTGGAGGCTGACCCGGCCATCGCTGCCGGTGGTGATGGTGTCCACCAGCCCGCCATCCGAGGCGCGCCGGATCTCAAAGGTCACGTTGGGGATGCGCTTGCTCTCGTTTCCCTCCACCACCTTGACCAGCTCGAAATTTCCGACAGGCGTGTTGTAGAAAACCAGCGTCTGGCAGTCATCGGGCCGGATCGTGACCACCTGCTCCTGGTTCCCCGGGTCAATGGTAAATCCAGGAAGGCATTTTGTCTCCTTGGCGATGACGGTGCCTGTGATCCCGGTGATCCGAATTTCGCCCGAGGAGTCCGTCTCATACAGGCCCTTACTGCTCATGTGACCGTTGTCGTAGTCAACATAGGAGCCGTCCGCATAGGTGAGTTGGAACTGCACCCCGGCCAGCGGGCTGCCGTCCAGGCTGCTCTTTTTCTGGATCACGAGGGAACCGGCCCTTTCATTCCAGAAAATTAGCTCAGGGGCCTGTTTTCCCGCCTGGATTTTTACCGTTTTGGGCTCGCCGTCCAGCACGAACCCCTCCACCGTGGAAATTTCACGCGCGGTCACAGTGATACCGGGCTCCAGGCCCTCGATCACGATCTCACCCGCGGAATTGGTGTAATAGGTGCCGTCGCCGGGGCCGACGGGGGCGCCGGAGCCCTCGGTGACCTTGAAGCACACCCCGGCCAACGGCTCCCGGTTGGTGCCTTTGATATACTTGCGGATCGTGAGAGTCATCTTGGGATCGTTCTCAAAATCCAGATTGTTGCCGCCGCCTGTGCCGCCGCTGACCGCTCCGCTGGTTACGGTGTTGGAGCCACTTTTAAGGGTGATCGTCTGCGGCGTGGTGTTGAGGACGTGGGTGTCGGGCACCTTGTATTCAGTCACCACCACGGT
>ERZ808040.195-NODE-195-length-59803-cov-7.679185_pt1 | contig 59803 bp, 47 predicted proteins | sample MGYA00380191_ERZ808040 | MGnify/ENA primary metagenome ERZ808040 (study PRJEB31490, sample SAMN06133395) | mouse gut metagenome | isolation source: J6 | host: mice | place: China: Chengdu | collected 2015-05 ...
GGATCCGTTCCGTCTTTCTTCTCGTCTCCGTCACTTACTCCGTCGTCATCCGTATCAGCTTTAAGAGGATCCGTTCCATCCTTCTTCTCGTCTCCGTCGCTTACTCCGTCGTCATCCGTATCAGCTTTAAGAGGATCTGTTCCGTCTTTCTTCTCGTCTCCGTCACTTACTCCGTCGTCATCCGTATCAGCTTTAAGAGGATCCGTTCCGTCCTTCTTCTCGTCTCCGTCGTTTACCCCGTCTTCATCTGTATCGGCTTTAAGAGGATCCGTTCCGTCTTTCTTCTCGTCTCCGTCACTTACTCCGTCGTCATCCGTATCAGCTTTAAGAGGATCCGTTCCGTCTTCTGTTTCCTGGTCGTCTGTTACTCCGTCCTTATCCTCATCCCAGTTTGGATTATGTGTAATATTGTATAACTTATCGACAGTTGCGCTGTAGTTACCCTTACCTACTATTCTTACGGTATATTCTCCGACTTCCTTACATTCGGTTACGTTATTATCTTTCAGTATATAACTTATTTCATAATCCGTACCTTGAACCAAAGTCTGATTAGTTGTCTTATCTTTTACGGTTACGGCAGGATTTTGGACGTTTCCGTTATATGTATTTTCCGATGTTACAGTAATTTCATAAGCGGATAAATCATCCGTAATTGCCTTTTGGTTTATTGTTGCCAATACGTATGTCTGCTGTCCGCTTGATGCAAGAGAATAATTATCGGCATTCGTTCCCAAAAGTGAAAGATTTGTAATATTGACACGTTTGTTATTTCCGACTTCCGAGTTTTCAAATGTTCCGACTCCCGATACGGTAATATTGTCCGAATTGATTGTTCCGACAATATTTACTGAACTGAAATCCAGTTGTGCCCCCGTATTCCCGTCATATATTTTATCTTTGACTTTTATACCTGAAACCGTAACCTGCTTTTTATTAATTGTATATGTATTGCTTACTGATCCGGTATAATTACCATTACCAGTAACGGTTACCGTATATGTTCCCGCATTTTTACATTCGGAAACGGATTGTCCGTTAACGGAGTATGTAACCGTATAATCAATATCCTTACGTAATGTGTTCCCACTTGCGGAATCGGTTATGTTTAATGTCGGGTTCTGAACATTTCCATTGTATGTAACACTTGCATTTACAACATTCACCTTAAACGAACCCTTAGTAATATTCGCTTTTAATGTAATATTCTTATTTGTCAGATTGTAATTGGAAGCTCCCGTTCCGGTAAGACTTAAACTTACGGCTACGTTTTTGTTATTTCCCACATCAGCACTGTCAAATAAAGCACTTCCCGTCACTCCGACATCATCTCCGGAAAAAGTGCCTAATGTTACTTTTGTAAAGTCTATTTGTGCATCTGTGACGCCGTCATAAACTTTATTTTTTATACTAATGTTTGAAGCCGTGATATCCGCCTTATTTATGGTATATGTTTTTGAAACGGAGCCCGTATAATTACCTTTACCGACAACTGTTACCGTATATGTTCCCGCATCCTTACAATCGTTTACGGTTTGTCCGTTAAATGAATAAGTTACGGTATAATCAGTATCTTTATTGATTACCGTGCCGTCCGGAGCTTTTACCGTAACGGTCGGATTGTTTGTATTCCCTGTATATGTTCCGGCAGCTATGTCGTCAACGGTAAATGTACTTTGCAATATGTTGCCGCTTAGTGTTTTTGTTACATTTTGTGATTCGTTAATAATATAATTATGAGCTTTGCTTCCCGTAAGAGTGAGCGGTTTAAGCGTTACTTTTTTATTACTTCCCGCATCGGCGGTTTCAAAATCAGCCGAGTATGAGATTTGCACATTCGGTTCGTCTCCCGAAACAAGTCCCGTAACAGACAACTGACCCATATTAAGCTGAGCAGAAGTGCTTCTGTCATATGTCTTATCAAGAATCTTATATGTACCCGATATATTAACCTGCTTTTGATTTATCCAATAATATGTAACCTGTTCTCCGCCGTACAATCCCTTACCTACAAACTTAATAAGATACCTTCCCGCATCGACACAATCTGTTACAACTTCTCCGCTGCTTTCGTATACATATTGAACATCGTAATCCTTGCCTTTAACGAGGGTAACTCCTCTTTTGCTGTCTGTTAACGTCTGATTTGCAACATCATCAGGATTATGTGTATTTCCGTCATAATCGGAAGCCGTTCCCGGCGAAGTGCTTACTCTTCCGTCACCTATGTCATATATACCTGCTCCGTAATTAAACTCAATCTCTCCGATTGTATGAAAATCTTTGCTGAGAGATTTTGATGAACCGTCATTTGTCACATCAACGGTTGTAAAAAGTCCGTTGGATAATTTCAAATATCTTATGTAATAATCGTCATTACTGTGCTTAACTGTTACATTAATCGTTTTATTTATATTGTCATTTATGTTTAAATAATATTTTAAAGCGGTACTGTTATATGATAAGCGCATCTGTTCGTTGTTCGACGGCGTAATCGTAACCGTGACACCGTTCGAAAAAACAGCTTCGGCCTTAGTGGAAACCATGGTTCCGTCCTGATTCGTAAATCCGCTTAATTCGGCTTCGTATGCATCCGAAACGTCAGGTGAAGTGTTTTGTAAATAAACTTTGTTATCCTTTATTATAAAATCATATATTTGGCTGGTCGTTGCATATGCCGCATTTGATATAACATGTTCCGGGCTTTCAACTTTATCGCTTGATGAAATTCCGTCCTGTGCCATAACAGGGGCCGTAACTCCTATTGCCGTCGCCAGTGCTCCGGATAAAATAAGCGCATTGACTTTTTTCATGCTTCCGTTGGTTTTGCTTTTCCTGTTTCTGATTTTTTTCATAGCAATATTCCTCAATTACAGTAGAGATATTAATTTAGTTTTAATAAGTTTTTATACTTATTAAAATTTTTATAAATATAAAAACTATCCTTTTTGTAATTGTATAACTATTAACAATAATTTTTTGACTTATTTGTGCGTAATTTAATACATTTATGTTACAAATACATTGTTGACAAATTTTATCGTTGACATAAACAGTATCTGTTACTAAAATTAATGTCACACAAAACTTTTTCTACAAAACAAACAAGGCGAGCGTACGGTTATATCAAGGTTTTATTGATATAACCGTACGCTCGCTTTATAAAATGAAATATTTAATTATGGTATAAATCCGTCAAATGTCTTTTCTCTTTATCATTGCATACATTTGAATAAGTTCTACTGCTTTATTTAACCCTAATTTACTCGAATCAAAACAGAGATCGTATGTATTGGCGTCTCCCCATTTTCTTTCAGTATAGAAGTTATAATAATTTGCTCTCTTCTTATCTGTTTTTTTAATTATTTTTTCGGCCTTTTTTTCATCCAATTCGTATATTCTCTTTATTCTGGATATCCTTTTTTCAAGAGGAGCATGAATAAATATGCTTATAAGATCCGGATCATCTTCCAATGTATAATCAGCGCATCTTCCGATAATTACACATGATTCGCGGGCCGCAATTTCCTTAATTACATCCTGCTGAGCATTGAATACTTTTTCATTAAGCGGAGTTTCCGTATAAACTCCTGCAGGATAACCGTATGAATATGATTCCATAGCCAAAGTATATATAAGACTGTTTGATCTTGACTCATCCTGTGCCTTAAGTACTTCCTCACTGAGTCCGCTCTCCTTTGCGGCAAGTTCAATAAGCTGCTTATCGTAACATTTAACGCCCAATGTTTTAGCTAATTCTATTCCTATTTCATGACCGCCGCTTCCAAATTCACGACCTATTGTGATAATAAATCTACCCTTCACCTTTAAATACCGCCTTTCTTTTTTATGAATTCGATGCAATCCCTAAAATACTTTGGTAACTCCGAAGTAAATTCCATATATTCTCCCGTGGAAGGATGTAAAAAACCTATGGTTCTTGCATGAAGCATTTGTCCTCCGGAAGAAAATCTTCCAAGCATTGCACCTGTATTGGAATAAACTTCGTCTCCCAAAATCGGATGTCCGATACTTTTCATATGAACTCTTATTTGATGTGTCCTTCCCGTTTCAAGTATACACTCAATATGGGCAAATGTACCTATATTTTCCAAAACTTTATAATGCGTAACGGCTCTTTTTCCGTTAATTCGATCAATTACGATTTTCTTTCTGTCAATGCTTCCCCTGGCAAGAGGAGCATCAACAACCCCCTCTTCTTCCCTGAAACCGTTAAGAACGATTGCCTCGTATTTTCTTGTCATTCCGTGACACGCCAACTGTTCCGCCAACTTAGCGTGAGCATTGTTGTTTTTTGCACATACAATCAATCCTGAAGTATCTCTGTCGATTCGATGGACAATCCCCGGTCTGTCTTCTCCGTTTAAATCGGATAAACCGTCTCTTCCGTATTTGTACAATAAAGCATTAACCAATGTATCGTCATAATGACCGGCAGCCGGATGAACAACCATACCTCTGTCCTTATTTACCACAACAACATCTTCGTCCTCATATATAATATTAACGGGTATATTTACCGGCAATATTTCCTTCTCGTCATTATCGGGTATGTTGACTAAAACTCTGTCTCCCGAAGAAACGGTAAAATTCGGTTTAACAACGGAATATTCGGAAAATAAATCTTCATTCTTCTCCGTACAAATTTTATCGGAAATATTGTTGCCCGAAACATCATGCAACAAAATTTCCGTGTCTGTATCGATATTATGCGGAAAAACATATACATTTCCCGACTTAATAATCTTCTGAGCCGCCGATCTGGACATTTCCGTATTATTCGAAATAAATGTATCCAACCTTATTTTTTCATCTGCTTTTAGTATTAATCTTTCCATGTTATCTCTTTAATTTAAGGAATGCATAATCCTTTTCTCTGTATATAAATATAAGTGAAATAATAAGCAATACCGCTCCTATTGTTACAAATATATCAGCTACATTGAATACCGGAAAATCTATTCCGTAAAAGTAAATAAAATCACGAACATAAGACAGCCACAGTCTGTCAATTAAATTGCCCAATGCACCTGTAAACAGACATATTATTGTTGCCAAAAGCATTCCGTAATGTTTGGTTGCGGGCATTTTGATCAGAACATAAATCATAAAAATTATTGCCGCTATTGCAATCACGGAAAATATTATTCCCGCTCCGGAGAACATACCCCATGCGGCACCTTCGTTTCTGATAAATAAAAACTCCAAAACACCGTCAATAAGAACCATGGGCTTTTTACCTTCAAGAGTGGTTTGCGCAATAAACTTTGTCAGCAGATCCGTAAATAAAAAAAGTGAAGAAAGTGCAATAAATATGGAATATTTTATAATGTTATTTTTATTTGTATTCATTTTGCTCCTTATTCATTATTGCGGATAAACCGTAAAGCATTTCATCATCCGTAATGTCTCTTACGATTATTCCGTTTCCGAGTCCTTCAAGAAGAATAAATTTGACAATACCTTTATCCATTTTTTTATCGGATTTTGTGGCTGCTATTATCTCATCGGAATTCAGATATGAAATGTCCAGATTATATCCCAATCTTTCAAACAGTTCATAAATTCTGTTATAATCGTCTTCGCTTATCAGCTTTCTTGAAAGACTTATTTTCAGTGCCGCAACCATTCCCAATACCACACATTCCCCGTGTAATATCCTGAAACCGGCGCATTTTTCAATGGCATGTCCCAAAGTGTGACCGAAATTAAGCAATGCTCTCTCTCCGAATTCCTTTGGATCTCTTTCCACAACACCCTTTTTAATCTTACAGCTGCCCATTACAATATGAGACAATGCATCCGTATCTTTATCAATAATCTTACATGTGTTATCTTCAATAAAATCCAAAAGAGCCGCATCTCTGATTAATGCGGTTTTAATCACTTCCCCGAGTCCCGATAAAAATTGTCTGTTATCGAGTGTATTAACGGTATCCATATTCATATAAACGAGAGACGGCTGATGAAATGCCCCCACCATGTTTTTATAACCTCTGAAATCGACTCCGGTTTTTCCGCCTATACTTGAATCAGTCTGTGCAAGAAGTGTCGTAGGTACCTGTATAAAACCGATTCCTCTCAAATATGTTGCCGCCGTAAAACCGGTAAGGTCTCCGACCACTCCTCCTCCGAGAGCAATTAAAATATCTCTCCTCTCCATATGCTTTTCAATAAGGAATTCATATAAATCCTGAACCGTGTTAAGGTTCTTATTCTCTTCTCCCGCATTGAAAACAAATGAAAAACATACATTACCGCATTCTTCAACAATGTTTTTTATATTATCCATATATAAAGGTGCCACATTACTGTCTGAAACTATGCAAACTTTTTGCCCATTTGACAAAAATGGTTTCAAGAACTTTGAAAATTCCTGAAACCCCTTTGTAATATTAATTTCATACAGTATGTCGTCACCGTTTTTTACATTTATGATCTCCGACATAACTATCTCCGTATTAATAATTATATTGTATTAAAACTTATATTCATATTTGCTTCCCGATGCCATTGAAGAAACGGGATTTGAATCTACGGAAGTCTCTCCGAACATACCCATGGCTTTTTCAAAATCGCCGGATAACTGAACATCCTTAGGCGTAACAATATAAATAAAGTTTGTGATGCTGTGGAATTTACCGTCAATCGCACAGCATGTTCCGGCTGAATAATCAATTATTCTCTGTGAAAGATTATAATCGATTCCCTCCAAATTAAGAATTACGGCTCTTCCCGATAACAATGTCTTTGTAATCTCTTCACCGTCGTTAATTGAATTAGGTTTAATAACTACTACTTCCATCTGCTTTGTTCTCGTTGTACGAATAGGAACTACATTGTCGTTTCTTGATTCGTACTCATCTTCTTTGTATAAATCTTCTGAATCGTCCTTTTTGGAAAAAAATCCGCGCTTACGCTTAGTAGCCTTAGGTTCCTCATCCACATCATACTTTTCAGGTTCGTATAATTCCTCTTCGTCCTCTACATCTTCCTTGAAAAGGTTCTTCAACGCTCCGAATGCCATACCGACTGCCTCCACTCACATACTCAATTATAATTTCTTGCACCAAATATTGCCGTTCCGACTCTGACATGAGTCGCCCCCTCTTCTACTGCAACTACATAATCATTCGTCATTCCCATAGATAGCCCAGTAATATTTACATTATCAATGTTTTTCGCGTTTATGTCAACACTTAACGACTTCATTTCCCTAAAGTAAAGACGATTTTCTTCAGGATCGGCAACATACGGAGAGCTTGTCATGAGACCTGTCAGTTTAACGCCTTTCATAACGCTTACCTTTTCCGCAAAATCAAAAACCTCATCGCGTTTGAAACCGAATTTTGATTCCTCGCCGGCGATGTTTACCTCGGCCATAATCTCTGTTACGATACCTGATTTAACGGAGCGTTCATTTATTTCTTCCGCCAGTCTTATGCTGTCAACTGAGTGAATGCAGGCAACTTTACCGACCAGATATTTTACCTTATTTCTCTGAAGGTGACCTATCATATGCCACCTTATGTCCTTTGGCATTATTTCGATTTTATCGACTAATTCCTGAACATAGTTTTCACCGAAATCTCTTACGCCCTCATTATATACTTCCGATAACATTTCCACCGGCTTTGTTTTGCTTACGGCTATCAACGTTACGTCCTTCGGGTCTCTGCCCACTCTCTTACAGGCTTCCGATATATTTCTTTTAACTTCGTTTAATGAATCTTTTAACATATGTCCTCTCTCTTAATAAACAACTTCATCCGAACTGTAATCCGCGGCATTTAAAAGTATTCTGTCGTAAATTGAAAGGCTTTGTTCATATCCGTACTTAATAATGGAGTACTCTTTATTCTGATCCAGTATTTCAACCGGTTTAAATACCGTATACCCCGTATTTACACTGTATACGCCTGTAAGCCTTTCAATTTTCCCAACGGTATATGTTTCGCTTGAATCCGGCTTTTTCAACACTGTACCGCTGCTCAGGCGGCGGGTTCTTATATAACAGTTTTTATCGTCCGTCTTTGAAATAACAGGCGTTATAAATGTCACGTTTGAACCGTTTTGCTGAAAGAAACCGTATTCTCCGGACGCTCCCTTTGTAAGATAATCCGCAGGAACCACATACATGTCTTCAACCGCTAATGAAGAATTGGGAATTTTAAGTCCGCTTACATTATTGGATGTAATTTCAATGTTGGCATATCTGTCCGAGAGGTAGTATTCAATATACTTATCCAGCGTTATTTTTCCGTACTTTTTGCCGTTTTTTTCAAGAATTTCGAAATTACCTCTTGTTACAACATTATTTTTCCCTAATCTGAGAGAAACGCCCTTTACATCGTCAAGACCGTATTCGGATATTATACTGTCATCCAGCTTAATATAAATATTCCAATCTTCGCTTGTCACAATCTTGTATGCCGGCTTGCCTGCTTCCACTTTATTGTTGTCAGCGGTTTTTACGGGCTTTATTTCGTTACTTTTGTCAAACATCGAATCACTCAGTGAATCTTCATTAATATTTTCCTGTCCGTCCACCCGATATTCAACATATCCCGTAACCTGAGCATTTACCGTGTTTATATCGTTACCCCCGTTTGTAACGTCATTGTGAGCACTTACAAGGATGGTATTTATCATATTCCTGGTATCATAGAGTGAACCGAATCCGTCAATATCATAATTGGTTACATATGATTTCAGTGCACTTCTCAACTGATCTATTCTTGTACTTGTAAGCTGAGTCTTGTCTTTGCCGAGTTCCTCTTCCACATTTCCCATTGCATAAATGGGATCATCCACTTTTACTCTCGCACCCTCATTTTGAAAATATGAAATGGTTCCGCTGCTTTCGGCATTATAAACTTTTTCCTGTCTCATTACCAAACCACGAGCGGTATATGTCTGAGAAAGTCCTCCGGCGACTACCTCATATATTGCTGTTGTCGGTCTGAAGAGAATCATTACCGAAAAGCTTATTGCATAAGCGATTACAATTATGAAAATAATTATTGCCGCTTTCGGTTTTGCCGAATATCTTTTTCTTGCCATAATTACTCCTTACAGTCTGAGCCTGTGGGTCTTCTTCTCATCATCTCTGACTTCTTCAATGTCCACTATGCCGCTTATGAATAAATCTTTATCTTTAACATGTCCGTTTTGCAAACTTATGTTTAATACTATACCCATTGAGGTATACAAAGTAATAAGAGAGCTCAGTCCATAACTGAAAAACGGCAATGCCAAACCGGTATTAGGCAGTAACTGAGTTACAACACCTATATTAAAGAATGTTTGAAAACCTATATATGACGCGATTCCTATGACTATCAGTCTTCCCGCATAGTCTCTGGTTTTAATTGCAATATATATACATACAAATACAATGGCAGCCAGAAGACCTATGGCTATTACCGAGCCTATGAATCCAAGCTGCTCTCCGAGAGCCGCAAAAACGAAATCCGTATGGGCTTCGGCAATATAATTGGAATTAAGAAGTGATGACGGGTCATCATTACCTAATCCCTTGCCCGTTAATCCTCCTGATCCGATGGCCTGAACCGCATATTTCTGCTGATAGACATTATCGTCATAATTTTCGGGGTTTATAAACGCCATTACCCTTCGCCACTGATAAGGTTTTAACAGTTTCTGATTGGGATTTTGTATGTAAATAAATAACACAACCGCTACAGGAACCACAACCATCATTATTTTCCCCAACTTCTTATATGGGAAACCAGCCGTATATAAAACAACAAACATTATCAAAAACAGTAATATCGTCTGTGAAAGATCGGGCTGTGAAACAATAAGCAAAAGCGGAACCGCAAGTATTGCATTTACAAAAACCAGAAATTTCCATGAATTCAGCTTCCCCTTATTGGTATAAAGCAGCTGAGCAAGAAACAGTATAAGCATAAGCTTTGCCATTTCGGAAGGCTGTATTCTGAATGCACCGCTCCCAAGCCAACGGGTTGCTCCACCCGCCGATACACCAAACAGCTTTACTCCTACCAGCAGTAAAACAAGTAATATATACAGCACTCTGTAATATTTCAAAATAAAATGATAATCAACGAATGACAAAAACGTCATCCAAAGTAATGCCATAACAATGCCGCCGGCCTGTTTTACCGTATATGATGAATCTGCACTGTTAATTATTAACAGTCCGAAAATCGAAGTTATTACAACAAGCGTTACAAGCGCATAGTTGTAGCTTCGCAAGTTGTATTTTTTAAACATTAATTATTGGCTCCATTCTTAAACTCTTTGAAATACCACTCATAAAAAGCGGCTGCACTCTGTGCATTATATGTTGATGTGTATCCGTTCGGAATCTCAATAGAAAGTGCAATTTCCGGATTGTCGTAAGGTGCATACGATACAAATGTACCGTTATCCATTGTGGTTTTATTGACCTGTGACGTACCCGTTTTACCCGCTACCTTCAGTGACTCCAATCCGCTGAATGTCTTGTAATGCTGCACTGCAAGAATCATTCCGTCGTGAACAGCCTTCCATGCCGTATCTGAAATATAATTCATTTCATTTGATAAAACACTGTTTGTTTCTTTTATGGTCTTTCCCGAATTGTCCGTAACTTTAAGAACAAGATGGGTTTCATAACTCTTTCCGCCGTTTGCAATGGTAGATACATATCTTGAAAGATTAAGACATGAATACTGCGCCGTACCCTGTCCTATCGCAGATGCAATGGCATTTGTATCAGACGCTTTCGGCGTGGATTCCGGTATTTCTATTCCCGATTTTACGGAAAGTCCCAAGTCATCCGTATATTTTTTGAGTATATCCGTTCCGTAGTCCGAATCGTATGATCCGTCTTTGCTCTTTGCAAGATCATAACCTATTGAATAGAAGAATACGTTGCACGAATCTCTGAGGGCGGTTTGAACTGTTTCATTGCCGTGTTCTCCGGGATAAATCGAACATCTCGGCGAAGGCGTAACCTCGGTAAATAAACCGCTGCAATATATCTGTGTATAAGGATCGATTATTCCCTTGTTAAGTCCCACTAATGCCGTGGCCATTTTAAATGTGGAACCCGGCATAGTTTGAGCCTGAGTTGCCCAGTTAAGCAAAGGCTTAGAAGCATTTTTGCTTATTTGATTGTAATAAGCCACATCCATGTTTCCGCTTAATTTGTTGGTATCATAACCCGGATAAGACACTAATGCCAACAACTGTCCGTTGTTAGGATCTTCAAGAACGGCCGCACCGGAACTCGGAGCAATACCCAGAGTACCCGGCGTTAAGAGCTTATTGTTCATTGCCGTTCTTATAAAGTCGCTTGCGGATAATGTCCAATTTGACAATGAGTTATAATAATCATCCTTTTGCAAATACCCCTGATCATATAAAAGCATACACATTTCTCTGCCCGAAACGGTTCCGTCCTGAATCAGATACTTGAAGATATTAAGACAAAACTTTCTGTCTTCCTTAACCTTTTCAGTAATATATGATGTTATTTTTGAGTATACCTCGGAAAGATCCGTATATTGGCTGTCGGATATTTCTGAAAGATCAACCCATCCGTTTGTTATGCAATGCTCTATAAATGCTTTAAAACTTACGTCTTCGCCGCTGTTCCATCTTACGGTTACGGGATCTTCGTTGTTCATAAGATCGGTTCTTATAATTTTGTTCTCTGTGAGAATTTCATATGCTCTCCATATATAGGACTTATTTTCATCCGAAAGATCTTTGTAATTTGTACCCTGACCGTTAAGTTCACCTGAAAGCCAGTCGGTTTTTTCTTTTAATCTTTCTTCATATCTTCCGTTGACGCTCTTCTCTAAATCCGTTGTAGGATTTAGCAACTTATCAAAGGATACTAAATCGTTATCTATCAGTGCGAAATATACTTCAGGCATTAATATATACAGATCTATAAGTGCTCCGCCTGAATCATATACATACTTTTCACCGCTCTCTTTCAGGTGTGCAAGCACTATTTCGGTGAGCTTTTCCTCAAGCAGGTCATATAACTTTTTCTGAAGCCTTGAATCTATTGTGAGATATACGTCATGTCCCGTGACGGACTGCGTTTCGCCGATAACTTCTGTTATTCTTCCCACGGTATCCAGATATACCTGTTTTTCCCCCTTTTTACCTGCAAGGTCAATTTCAAACGCTTCTTCTATTCCGCCCTTTCCGACTACATCAGTGTTGTCATATGAAGAGTTTTCTTTACGGAGTTCATCCAACTGATCCGTGCTTACAACCCCCGTATATCCCATAAGTGCTGAATAATACTTACTGTCGTTGTATCTTCGTACATATTGACTGTCAACCGTTATACCGGTAAACGTATTCTGATTCTCCGATATGGCGGCGATACTTGCCTCGGAAATTTCACTTGCTATGGTAATCGCTTTATATCTGGTATAAGAATTAGCGGTAAGATTCATTCTTAAATACAGCAATTCCAATAAATCATCCGGAGACAGGTTATCCGTATTTATCTGATAATTGGTTATCATATATTTCATCAGTTCGTCAGCGGATGAATTCTTCTGCTCATCGGTTAAATCCGAAATTGCGGCCTTTCCGTAACAGTCCCTCAGAAAACCAAGCCTTGTGTTTCCATCAACATTATATTCGTATTTACCGTTTTCATATGATATTCCGAACGTATTCGTATACTTGTCTCCGTTTTTACTGAGTATATCCAATGTTTTTATAATTGAATTATTGATGGCTTCATTTTTTTCGGTTTTATTCTTAAATGAACCTGAGTCACTTATATTTACGGCATATACTATATCGTCATAAGCAAGCAGCACTCCGTTTCTGTCAAATATTCTTCCTCTTGACGCAGGTGTGCTGATTACCTTTTCAATTGATGAATTCAACGATTGCTTATATTCATTTCCCCTGATTATCTGCAGGTTAAACAAATGGACAACAAGTATGGAAAAAAGAACCGCCATAACAACAATAAGTACGGCAACCCTGTTGTTAAAAAATGACTTCAGGCTATTTTTTAATTTCTTCATCTATATTCACCGCCTTACTTTTTTTCTTATCCAAAATATTATTTAATAATCTGATAGGTTTATAAATAATCAAAGCTACGATTACTGTATAGACGACTTCCGGCATAATAATTCTTATAATGAAAAAATCGGCTATAATTCGGTTGTGTAATAAAAACTGAACTACAAATGATAGAAACCCGTATGAAAATGTTCCCGCCGCCGTCAAAAATAACGGAATAATAAAGTTACTTTCTTCATATTGATTAAAAAACATGCCGCATATATAACCGATTACCGTATATATAAGCATGGTAAATCCCAATAATCCCGAAAAAAATATATCGTATATAAAACCGGAAAATATTCCTACAAACATCCCCTCTTTTTTGCCTTTTAACAACCCAAAAAAGACAGGCAGAATAATCAATAAATTAGGAGCTATTCCGCCTATCCTTATGTAATTAAAAAGTGTAACCTGCAGAATATAAAAACCGAATATGAGGCCGATTTCTGAGAATTTTCTTTTCATGTCAGTCCCCCGCTTATCCGTTTGTAAGCTGATCTTTAGTCGTTGTAATAACCACAACGTCTGTCAGATGGTCAAAGTCCGCCGCCGGAACAAGATTTCCGGATTTTGAGAGTCCTGAATCATCTGATGTTATATCCTTAACATATCCGACCAATAATCCGGGAAGATATTTACTGCTTATGTTACTTGTGACAATTTTATCACCGCTCTTAATTCCCGCATTGGATTTAATTCGACTCAGTTTTATAATACCCGAATCCATAAGCGTAATATCACCCTCAACAATACACTGGTCTTTGGTTCTCTCATCCATTGCCGAAACATTTGAATTGTCGGCAACAATTGTAGTTACAACGGAATAAGAATCATAAACTTCCGTTACTATCCCCACAAGTCCCTTATCGGTTATTACATTCATGTCAACTTTAATTCCTTTTTTGCTTCCCTGATCAATGGTAAAGCTCTGATTCCAGTTGGTCGATGTGGTACCTATTACTCTTGCACCCACTTTTGTATATGACGAAAGCTGACTTTCCATACCGTAAAAGTTTCTCAAGTCGGAAAGTTCATCCGCATCGCTTTTTAATGCGTCATTTTCCGCCTTTAATGATGCAACCTGAGATTCAAGTTCTTTATTTTGAGTTTGAAGTTCCTCTAACGTCTTCTTTTTGTTGTCAGCATCCGTCAAACCGGAACCGATTGAATTGATACCGTTTTGAATCGGCACCACTATGTATGAAAATACATTTCTTAACGGTGTAATCAGCTTATCCGTAAAGAAGCTCGTTGCCGTAAGAACAACACAGAAAAAAACTACTGCAAGAAGAATTCTTTTCGGTGTAAAAAACTTGGATAATTTATTTTTCATAAATATACTCTTTATCGATTAATCAAAAACCTTATCTCTAGGTATATATGCAAGACTGTTAAATGAAGGATTATTTACAACTTCAGTCAGTCCTCTGATTATACTCTCCTGAGGATTTTCCACCAATCTCGCCTCTATTCCCGTTTCGGATTTAAACAATTCTTCAAGATGACTTATGTTGGATGTTCCTCCCGTAAGATAAATTCCGTCCTTAACAATATCTGCGGCGAGTTCCGGAGGAGTTCTCTCAAGCATAACTTTTACTGAGTCCATAATCTGGTGCAGCGGATCTGATATTGCATTTTGGATAACCTTGGACGACACCTTAACGCTTACCGGAAGACCGGAAATAACATTTCTTCCGTATCCGTCGGTAAATACTTCTTCTGTTTCATCCGAGCAAACGGCACTTCCGAGTTCAATTTTTAACTTTTCAGCAGTTCTCTTTCCTATAATCAGATTATATTCTTTTCTGATCGCGGCAATGATACTTTCATCTAATTTAGATCCGCCTATCTTGATTGTTCTGCTTATTACAATTCCGCCCAGGGATAAAACGGAAATCTCCGTAGTCTCGGCACCTATGTTAACTACCATAATTCCCTTTGACGATGTAACATCAAGACCTGCTCCGATTGCATCGGCAACCGGTTTGTCAACTACGTATACGTTGCCAGTTTTAATTTTTGATTTAAGGACAAGTTCGTAAAAAGCTCTTTTTTCAACTTCCGTAACGTCGGTAGGTATCGCAATATAGAAATCCGCAGCTCCGGAAGCCTTCTTCGTTTCACTGATTTTTTCATAGAATTTATAAATCAATGACTGCATATTCTGAATATCTGCTATAACTCCGAACTTTACCGGAAACGAAACGTCGATATTGACCGGTGCTTTCTCATACATTTCATACGCTTCGTCACCAAACGCAATTATCTCCTTATTTCTTAAAGCAATAATATTTCTTTCGTTAAGAATGGTTTCGTCACAGCACATCTTAAAATTACCTGTACCAATATCGAGACCGTATGTATTCTGAGCCATTTCTTCTCCTTTCAGAAGACTAACACTTACCTGTTTCTTTTAAACTTATATATTGATTATTACCTATTATTATATGATCCAAAAGAGGTATATCAACTATTTCCGCAGCACGCTTTAACCTGTCAGTGAAATTATAGTCATCATTACTCGGCGTTGGATCGCCGCTTGGATGATTATGTATTACAACAATAAATACGGCTTTATGCTTCAGAGCTTCTATAATTATCTCTCTCGGAGAAATTACAGAGCTGTTAACGGTCCCCTGTGACACAAACTTATCGCAGATTAATCTGCATTTGTTGTCCAATATGACCAATAATACCTTTTCAACTTCAAGGTGCATCATGTCCTGCATGTAATAATCGGCTATTATCTTTGGATTCGAAAAGCATTTTCTTTCGCTTACACTTCCCTTTGAGAGTCTCTTAGCCAACTCGATTATAGCCCGAATCTGTATTGCTTTGACTTTTCCTATTCCCTTAATCCTCATAAGTTCATGGATTTCCGCATTACACAGACCGACTATTCCGTCTTTTCCGGCAAAGGCTCTGAGAACTTCCGATGACAAAGATGTTGCATCCGCTCCCTTTGTTCCCGTTCTCAGAATAATTGCAAGAAGTTCCGCATCGCTTAGAGCGGAAATCCCGTATTTCATGCTTTTTTCATACGGACGCGGGTTAACGTCATATGAATTATTATTAATGCCAATGTTCAATTATTACTCCTTATCCTTGGGCAGAGATAAAGCCTAATAAACAATATAAGATTATATCACATGTGTTTAAATTATAATTATTAAATAAAAGTTAAGTATGGTGTAAATATTCCGTTTTCATAATCATGGTATAAAATTTATATGATTCTAAAACGTTTAAAATTATCGGATAATATGACTTCCGATAAGCACGATAATTATTGAAAGTAAAAGCCGTATCATACTAAATGCCTACCACAAATAAATTATGGTAGGCATCAGTATATAAATAAATAATAATTACTTATCTAAAATTAATTTTGTTAATTCAACAGGATCAACTCTTTTTCCGTCCTTGTATGCACGCATATTTCCGGATGAAATTTCATCAATGAGAATTACTTCATCGTTGTTATATCCGAATTCATACTTGATGTCCCAAAGATCGAGACCGTGCTTTTTAAGCTCACCGGCAACAACCTTTGTAATATTTAAAGTCTGCTCTTTAAGACTTTCAAACATTTCCGGAGTCATAATTCCAAGGGCAACAAGACCTTCCTTAGTTACAAGAGGATCGCCTAATGCATCATTCTTGAATGTACATTCAACATATCCGCCTTCAATAGGGGTGCCGTCTTCAATGTATTCACCGTATCTTCTTACGAAACTGCCTGTCGCAACGTAACGGCAGATAACTTCAAGACCGTGTCCGAAAGGTTTTGCAGGAAGGACCTCCATTGTGGCATTTTCTACATCTGCGCTAACATAATGTGTCTTTATACCTGCTTCTTTTAATAAGTTGAAGAAGAGGACAGATGTTTCAAGGTTAGCCTTTCCGATACCGTCAATTGTGAGTCCTACGGCGTTCTCACCCGGATCGAACACTCCGTCTTTACCTGTAACATCATCTTTAAACTTTAATAAAATATTGCCGTTATCAAGTTTGTAGACATCTTTTGTTTTTCCTTCGTAGATCTTTTCCATCTTATAACTCCCTTACATGAATATGTATTACTTTGACGCGAATAATTGTAGCATAAAATATATTAAGAAATAAATAAAAAGTTGCAATTTTATTTATTATAAATTACCGTCCAATTCAACAAGGTTCCTGTCGACAAGAGTCTGGAGACTCTTTATGATTCCCAGTTTTGCATGCGGCCATGTAAGTCCGCCCTGGAAATATGCGGTAAACGGCTCTCTCAACGGTCCGTCCGCAGACAGTTCAATCGATGAACCCTGAACAAAGGCTCCGGCTGCCATGACCACCTGACTGTCATATCCCGGCATTTCCGATGCTACCGGAGTAACAAAGCTGTCTATGGGAGCCGCCGCCTGAATACCTGCGCAAAACGCCAATAATCTCTCGGGACTTCCGAGTTCAACCGCCTGTATAATATCCGCTCTGGGTTCCGTTCCGTCAGGGATTGATTTAAAACCTAACTTTTCATATATGTTTGCCGCAAATACTGCGGCTTTAAGTGCGGACGCAACAACGGTCGGAGCCAAAAACAAACCCTGATACAGTCTGTCGTTTACACTGAGTGTAGCTCCCACTTCCTTGCCGAGTCCGGGACTTGAGAGTCTGTATGCGGCGTTTTCAACACATTCTGCAGTTCCGGCAATATATCCTCCACAAGGTGCAAGGCCTCCTCCCGGATTCTTAATAAGAGAACCTACAACCATATCGGCGCCCACATCGGAAGGCTCAATCGTTTCGACAAATTCTCCGTAACAGTTGTCGACCATGCATATTACTTCGGGCTTTATCCCTTTAATAAAGCTTATAAGTTCACCGATTTGGTTTACCGTAAAGCTCGGTCTGCTGTCATATCCTTTTGAGCGCTGTATTGTCACAAGTTTCGTCTTTTCATTAATGGCTTTTCTGATATTTTCATAATCAAAAGTTCCGTCCGAAAGCAAATCAACCTGTCTGTATGTTACGCCGTATTCCGCAAGACTTCCCTTTGATTGTCTTATTCCTATTATTTCATCCATCGTATCATAGGGCTTTCCCACCGGAGAGAGCAGTTCGTCTCCCGGTCTTAAGTTTCCCGACAGCGCTATATTTAACGCATGTGTTCCGCATGCAATCTGAGGTCTTACGAGAGCATCCTCCGTATGGAAAATATCCGCATATATTCTTTCCAGATTGTCTCTTCCCTCATCGTCATATCCGTATCCCGTACTTCCGTGCAAATGCATTTCCGCAGTATTGTTTTTCTGCATCGCTTTTAACACTTTCATCTGATTATATTCCGCAACTGTATCAATGTCTTTAAATCTTTCTTCAAGTCCCGAAGATATTTTGTTACAAAATGAAAGTACATTATTGTCGATACCGAAAAGCTCGCCGTAATTATTCTGTATTTTCTCTTTTAAAGTTAATGTTTCATTCGACATTTACATACCCTCACATTTTCTGTTTATTATCTCCATGGCCGCGTCCGTAATTTTATCTCTGTCATAATTCAGATCGGATATATTGATTTCCTCAAAATCCTTTTCCCTTTTAAACCATGTAATTTGCCTCTTTGCATAATGCCTTGTATTCTGTTTTATGAGTTCTGTGGTTCTGTTTAGGTCCGATACATTATCGTAATAACTTACTGCTTCTTTGTATCCGATAGCCTGAAGAGCCGTACAGTTTCTCGGAATTCCTTTTTCAAGTATGGATTTCACTTCTTCAAACAAGCCGTTTTCAACCATTTTGTCCACTCTTTTGTCTATCCGTTCATACAATTTCGACCTGTCATCATTTAAGAATATACATGCAGCATTATATTTATATTCTCTTTTTTCTTCTCTTTTATTGTGAACGGACATCTTTTCACCGGTGAGATAATTGTATTCCAGAGCACGAATCACCCTTTTAATATTGTTTTTGTGAACCGTATCCGCATAATCCTTGTCTATTATAATAAGTCTGTTATATAACTCATCTCTCCCGTTTTCCGTGGAAGATTTCTTCTCGAAATATTCTCTGAGCAGACTGTCCGTTTTTTCTTCGGTAAAATCCACATCCTTTAGTACGGCCTGTATATAGAAGCCGGTGCCGCCCACCATAATCGGTAATTTACCTCTGCTTAAAATATCTTCAATTACTTCGTCAGCCTTTTTTTTGTAATCATTTACGTTGAAGTTAACATCGGGCTCGACTATGTCTATTAAATGATGCTTTATTCCCTGCATCTCTTCTGCGGTTACCTTTGCGGTACCCACATCCATTTCTCTGTAAATCTGCATTGAGTCGGCACTTATGATTTCGCCGTTCAATTTCTTTGCCAGTTCAACTCCGAGCGCGCTCTTTCCGACTGCCGTAGGTCCGGCGATCACAACCATATTATCTTTTTTACCCATAATAAAACTAAACAATCCTTTTGAATTTTTTTTCAATTTCATACTTACTCATTGAAATCAGAGTAGGTCTTCCGTGCGGACAGTTATATGGGTTGTCGGCCCTCATAAGCTCATTTATAAGTTCTTCCGCCTCTCTGAAGCTTATGGCATCATTCCCCTTTATGGCCGCCTTACAGGACATGGACGCCAACTTTTCCATCAACAGGGCAGGCGTCATATCCCATCCGTTTTCCGAAAGAGAATCAAGCATGTCGATTATCATTTGCTTATAGTCTGCTTTCGGAAGGACGGCCGGAACGGAAAGCACTCTTATGCTCGACTGTCCGAACAATTCTATTTCATATCCTATGCTGTTAAATCCGTCTGTTATTGTTTCATCTTCCAGCATTAATTCAACCGTCGGATCCACATTTATAATAAAAGGCATAAGAAGTCCCTGACTTGCAACTTCCCTTGATTCGATCTGTTTCATCAGGCGCTCATACAATACCTTTTCGTGAGCCGCATGCTGATCCATAATATAAAATGTATTTTCATGCTCGATAAGCCAATATGTCTTAAACAGCTGTCCTATAACCCTTATGGGCCTTCTTTCTTCAACACTTTCCATTGCTTGCTGAATGAAGTTCTTTTCCGGAAATTCCGGAACTTCATCTTTGTTAAACACGAAGTCGCCGATATGCGAATATTCTTTCACTTCACTTTTCACGATTGTTTCATGTTCCGGCTTTTGATTGGATTTTACAGTTACATCGTTATTATGATCGATTTTTTCAATATCCGATGTTTTTGCATATATTCCCGAAGAGTCTCCGACGGTACTTCCGAAATTTCTGTTTTCTTCATGTCTGCCTTCGCTTGTCCCGTTATATATCCGTATTTTACCGGTATTATCGGCATTAATATGGTTTGTTCCTTCAGCGTCAATCGGTTTATTTTCGTTGTTATTGTTTCCCTCAGTAAAGTCTTTTTTATTTTCTATATGTACATTGGGAATAATATTGGATTTTGTGATTGCATTTTTAAAAACCGTTGTAATTATATTGGAAATTCTTTCGGAATCGGAAAGTCTTAATTCTTTTTTTGCCGGATGTACGTTTACATCCGTTAAAGAGTTGTCTATTTTAAATGAAACAGCCGTAAAAGGGAAATTATGCGGCATAATATAACCTTTATAAGCATCTTCAATGGATTTGCCTATTATATCGTTTGATATCAGTCTTCCGTTTATCCAATAATTTTCAAAACTTCTGTTGCCCCTGCTTATCATGGGTTTTCCGATAAACCCCGTAAAGCTTATTCCCTTTTCTTCGCAGCTTACTTCTATTATATTATTTGCAATCTCTCTGCCGTAAATCATGTATATGACTTCTTTCAGATCTCCGCTTCCGCTTGTATGCAGCTTAACTTTTCCGTTAACCGTAAGTTTGAATGAAATGTCAGGTCTTACCATAGCCTGTCTTTCCACAAATCCGACTATATATGAGCCCTCTGTTCCGGAATTTTTGAGGAACTTATACCTGGCGGGTGTGTTATAAAATATATCTTCCACGGTGATGCTGGTTCCGTTTGATAAACCCGTTTCTTTCTTTTCGATATTTCCGGAAATAATCGAATATGATGTTCCCAGTTCATCCTCAGGCGTTTTCGTATTAAGCGTTACATTGGCAATAGAGGCTATGCTTGACATGGCTTCGCCTCTGAAACCTAAACTGTTAATGTCGAAAAGATCTTCCGCACACATAAGCTTGCTTGTGGCATGTCTTTTAAAGACCTTTTCTATATCATCTCTGCTTATTCCGCTTCCGTTATCCGTTACGCGGATGAATTTCTTACCGCCGTCCTGAATTTCAATGCTTATTGATGATGCGCCTGCGTCAATTGAATTCTCAACCAACTCCTTAACAACAGACAAAGGTCTCTCTACAACCTCCCCGGCAGCTATTTTATTAATTGTATCAGAATCTAAAATATGTATAGACATACCGCACCCGTAACTTTCCGTAATACCCCTGCGGATTTAACATCTGCAGGGGTATTAAATATAAATACTAAAAGTCTTAAATTAATTCTTTAGCGCTTTCCTGAAGATCCATAAGTTTTTTTAACGCATCCAGATGCGTTAAATGATTAATGTCAATACTCTTTATATCTTCGATAAAGTTTTGGTATTCTTCGGAAACGCCGTAATTATCCGTGTTTTCAGAACATTCGGTTCTGTCGCCGTCGTTATCAAAAAATGACAGCTGTGTTCTGGCTTTATCGTTATATTCCGTTGACCGATCCCTCGTATAGACAAACCTTTCGTCTTTGGAATATTCCGCAAGCAAAATTTTCGCACGCTCAATAACATTCTTAGGCACGCCCGCAAGCTTTGCAACATGAATCCCGTAACTCTTATCCGCTCCTCCGCTTACTATTTTCCTTAAAAACACAATATCATCACCGTTTTCTTTTACGGCAATGCTGAGGTTCTTAAGACATGATATTTCTTCTTCAAGCTCTACCAATTCATGATAGTGTGTTGCGAATAATGTCTTTGCTCCGCATCTCTTTTCATCCGCAATATATTCGACAACGGCTCTTGCAATTGAAAGGCCGTCAAGCGTTCCGGTTCCCCTTCCTATTTCATCAAGGATAAGCAAACTCTTTTTTGTAGCATTATTTAAAATAGTCGCAACTTCGCTCATCTCCACCATAAATGTTGATTTCCCAGATGACAGATCGTCGCTTGCCCCGACTCTTGTAAATATTCTGTCTACTATACATATATTTGCGGATGATGCGGGAACGAAACATCCCATATGAGCCATTAACGTTATAAGCGCTGTCTGACGCATATATGTTGACTTTCCGGACATATTCGGACCCGTAATAAGTGCAATTCTCTCGTTGGAATTGTTAAGTTCGGTATCATTGGCAACAAATGTATTCTCCGGAACCATATTTTCTATAACGGGATGTCTTCCGTTCCTGATTACAAGATCCCCGCTTGCATTTATACGAGGTCTTACATATGAATTTTGAGATGATACTTTGGCAAGACCCGTATATACGTCAAGCCTTGCAATTCCGTATGATATCTTCCTCAGCCGTTCGGCTTCTCCCGCAATTTTTTCACGCACTTCCACAAATGTCTCATATTCAATGTTAGACATCTTTTCCTGCGCACCGAGAATCATATCTTCAAGTCTTTTTAGTTCGGGAGTTATATATCTTTCGGCATTTGTAAGAGTCTGTTTTCTTATCCAATCCTCTGGAACCTTATCCTTGTAGGAATTTGTCACTTCAAGATAATATCCGAATACTTTATTAAATCTGATTCTGAGATTTTTAATTCCCGTTTTTTCTCTTTCTTCATCTTCCAGCCTGTTTAGCCATTCTGTTCCGTTGGTCTTTGCACTTCTGTATTCATCTATTTCATGTGAAAAACCGTCTTTAATTATTCCACCGTCTCTGATGACAAGAGGAGGATCGTCAACTATTGCATTGTCAATGAGAGATTCTATGTCCGAACAGTCATATAGATTATTAAAGCATTCAGTAATAAGAACATCATTATATCCTGCTATAACCTGTTTTATGGCCGGTATTATACTGAGCGACTTTTTAAAACTTACAAGATCTTTCGGCATTGCGCTTCCCGTACATATCTTCCCCAAGAGTCTTTCAATATCATATACCTGACTCAGATATTCTCTCAGTTCTTCTCTGTCTATGGGATTTTTCACAAATGACTCCACGGCATCAAGTCTTTCATTGATACCCCTTACACTGCATAAAGGCTGTTCTATCATACTTCTGAGCAGCCTTTTCCCCATCGCCGTATTGCTTTTATCCAATATGCCGAGAAGAGAGCCTCTTCTTGATTTATCATTTATTGTTTCAACCAGCTCAAGGTTCCTGCATGTCGAGGAGTCAATAATCATATATTGCTTCGGATCATACGGAATTATTTCCAGGATATGCTTAGAGGCGATTTTTTGTGTTTCGTCTATGTAACCGAGTATTGCGCCGGCGGATATTACGCCGATTGACAAACTTTTAAGCAACGGGTCGTTTCTGTCTCTTCCGGTGTGTTTTTTTATGGACTCACATGACAATTCCCTGTCAAAATATGAATTGTCAAGAGTTGAAACAGCTATATTCAGCTTAATTGATAACTCCCTGATATCCGCACCGCTCATCAGAAAATATTCATTTGTTACGAGCTCTGCGGGAACAATTCTGTTAATTTCATCCATTAAAACCGAAACTTCTTTTACTTCCGTAACGAAGAATTCCCCGGTAGTGTAATCAATGTACGATATTCCAAACTTATCCCCAAGATATGCTATACACATAAGATAGTTATTTTTGCTTTCATCAAGTACGGCTGTGTCGTCAAGAGTTCCGGGCGTAATAATCTTTATAACGTCTCTCTTAACGATATCTTTCGTCTTTTTCGGATCTTCCAGCTGTTCGCATACGGCAACCTTGTGCCCGTTCTTCACCAGCCTTGAAATATAACTTTCCGCGGAATGATACGGAACGCCGCACATCGGTGCCCTTTCCTCCAAACCGCAGTCCCTTCCCGTAAGCGTTAACTCTAATTCCTTCGATACGATTAATGCGTCATCAAAGAACATTTCATAGAAGTCACCTAGCCTGTAAAACAATATACAGTCTTTATATTTCTCTTTTGTATCGACATAATGCTGCATCATTGGAGATAACATAACATCCTCCGGTTATACGATTGTTCCAAAATAATAGAAGCCTTTAGATTCATCTATATGTACATCTGTTATTTTGCCTATTAAATCCTTGTCACCTTTAAAGTGTACAAGCATATTGTTACTCAGTCTTCCGGACAGATATCCTTCAAGTTTGTCATTTGTACCTTCCACAAGCACATCCATGGTTCTGCCCGTAAGATTGTCATTACATCCCGAACTTTCCTTTACCGTATCTAGAAGCCTGTTAAATCTTTCCGCAATAACGTCTTCCGGAACCTGTTCGTCAAGTGTCGCTGCCGGAGTACCTGTTCTCTTGGAATATTGGAAAGTAAATGCCGAAGAATATCCGACTTCTTTAACAAGACTTAAAGTATCTTCAAAATCCTCCTCTGTTTCTCCCGGAAACCCGACTATAAGGTCTGTGGTGATTGCAATATCCGGCATTGCTTTTTTTATTTTTTCAACCAATAACAGATAATCTTCTCTTGTATAATTTCTGTTCATTTTCCTCAAAATATTACTGCTTCCGGACTGGGCAGGCAAATGTATATGTCTGCATATTTTCTCTGATTTTGACATTACGTCTATAACTTCGTCGCTGAGATCTTTGGGATGAGGCGTCATAAATCTTATTCTCTTTAACCCTTCTATTTTTTCAATTTCCCGAAGAAGTGACGCAAATGTGACATTTCCGTCCAATCCCTTTCCGTATGAATTAACATTTTGACCTAACAGGCATACCTCAACAACTCCGTTATCCGTCAGTCTTTCTATTTCCTCCACGATATCTTTTACGGGTCTGCTCTTTTCTCTTCCCCTTACATACGGAACTATACAATATGTACAAAAATTGTCGCATCCGTACATAATGTTAACTCCTGATTTAAAACCGTATTTTCTCTCAGTAGGGAGCAGTTCAACAAATTCTTCGCTTTCTTCCCATACGTCGATAATGCTGTCTCCGGAAGTAATGTGAGCATATAACAATTCCGCAAGTTTATATACATTAAATGTACCGAATATGAGATCTACAAATTTATATGATTTCTTAAGCTTTTCAACAATATGAGGTTCCTGCCCCATACATCCGCAAAGACCGATAATCATATCTTCGTTTTTCTTTTTCAAAGTGCTCAGGTATCCCAATCTCCCGAAAACTCTCGTATCCGCATTTTCTCTTACGGTACATGTGTTATACAGAACCACATCCGCTTTTTCGGATTCTGTTAATTCATATCCTGCCGCCTTCAAAATCCCCTTTAATTTCTCGGAGTCTCTCTCATTCATCTGGCATCCGAATGTAACGACACATGCAGTCATCGGTCTCCCTTTTTCCTCCGACTGCTTTTTTACCGTATCTCTGAGTTTTTCTATATATTTTTCCTGAATCTCCAGAACATTGTCTATTCCTTTGCTCATTTTCTTATCTGTCCGTTTCCGTAAATTATATATTTATATGATGTAATTTGCTCAAGACCCATAGGACCTCTTGCGTGCATTTTCTGTGTACTTATTCCGATTTCCGCACCGAATCCGAATTCCATGCCGTCACTGAATCTGGTAGATGCGTTAACATATACGCATGCGGCATCTATTTCATTTAAAAATCTCTGTGAATCGGAATAATTATTCGTAACTATACATTCCGAATGTCCCGTTGTATATGTATTTATATGCTCAATCGCACTGTCCAAATCATCAACGACTTTAATTGAAATAATATAATCCAAATATTCCTTTCCCCAGTCATCTTCCGAGGCCGAAACCACTCTTTCGTCAATGCTTTTTGCAATTTCGTCTCCACGCATTTCAACATTATAAGGCGCAAGTCTGTCCGCAAGAGCAGGTATGAGTTTTTTTGCGATATTTTTGTGTACAACAAGGGATTCTGCGGCATTGCAGACTCCTATTCTCTGTGTTTTGGCATTTTCAATAATATTAACGGCCATATCCGTATCCGCAGACTCGTCCACAAATATATGACAGTTTCCCGTACCGGTCTCAATTACCGGAACAGTTGCGTTTTTTACCACAAAATTTATAAGTTTGCCGCTTCCTCTCGGTATAATCAGGTCTATATAATCCGTAAGATTAAGCATTTCGGTTACATATTTCCTGTCTGTATCGCTTATGAACTGGAGTGCGTCGTCATCAAAGCCATGCTTTGAAAGAGCTGTCTTTATGGCCTCCGCTATTGCCGTATTTGAATGTATACAGTCAGAACCTCCGCGCAAAATACAGGCATTTCCGGATTTAAAACATATTGCAAATGCATCTGACGTAACATTAGGTCTTGATTCATATATCATACCGACAACTCCTATCGGTACTCTCATTTTCCCTATTTTAATTCCGTTAGGTCTCTCCCACATATGAGTTACTTCACCGATCGGATCATTTAAAGAAGCAACCTGTCTTACTCCGTCGGCCAACCCTTCTATTCTCTCCGGAGTAAGTGTTAATCTGTCAAGCATGGCTTTACTCATACCGTTATTTACGGCATTTTCCACATCCAACATATTGGCCGCCAGTATATTATTTGCAGACTGTATGAGAGCATCGGCAACAATGTGCAGGGCTCTGTTTTTTTCACTGCTTTTCATCTTGGCAAGTTTTTTTGAAACTTTTTTGGCTTTTTCGCCGAGTTCAGCAACACTAATCATATGTCCCCTTTCTTATAATTAATTTATCCCATTATATAATTGTCTCACCGTTTGAATAGATTGCGTCTATTCTTATATCGTGTTCCTCCGTTGGAACTGTATCAATAATCTGAAAATCATAACAGAATCCGGCTTTATAAATATTTTTCTTCGTTTCGGCAAGAAATTTATCATAGTAACCGGCTCCGTGACCTATTCTGTATAGGTCTCTACCGAATACCACTCCCGGAACCAACATGAATCCGTCGTCCCATATGTCCGGAAGAGTGTCCGCAGGCTCTAAAATACCGTAGTCACTTCTTATAAGATTATTTAAATCCGTAACTTCTTTAAATACCATACCTTCTTTTGTCACCCTCGGAAGCAGCAGTCGTTTCCCCCGGTCCAACGCATCTTTGATAATATGCGACGTATCGATTTCCTTCCCGAAGGAAACAAATGCATAAACCGTGTCAGCCGTAATATATTCTTTACAGTCCTTAATAATTTTTTCGGATGCGATTTGGGAAAATTCGGTTAAATCATCGCTGCTTACTTCACGGTGCAGTTTATTAATGCTTTCTCTCAGATTCTTCTTCAGTTCTTTTATGTTCTCCATCCCGTTCCCCCTCCAAAAGAATCAAAAGTTCGTCGTTGTTTTGTATGCAATCTAAAAAGCGTCTGTTTTCAATCAATATGCGCTTATCATCATCATAAATCCCAGGATATCTGTAAACGGTTACCACTTCACTGTATTTCTGCCAAAAGAACCTTCTGATATATTCTTTCATTACGATAAATGTGTCGTCAATGTACAGAACTTCGTCCCCCTTCATTAATTCCATTATTTCACTCTGGGTTCCCAGGTTAACCACCTTATATTTACCGTTTGAGTCGGTAATAACAATAGGCTCGCCTCCGACCAAAAAAATCTTTTCTATCTTTGATTTCTCATTAATATTATAATTTATCCTTATACGTTTGGAGTTATTGTCGCTGTCATATACAATGACCTGTTCGCTTCCGTCTTCCGCATTTATCTTCATATAATATATATACTTACCGCATATGCCGAGATTGGCAATATAAGTATCCTCTGATGACTGTTCCACGGAATTATACAAATCCGTTCCGATGTTTACCGAAATTCCCGAAATAAATTTATTGATTAATATTGTTCCTATGTATGTAACATTTGAATAATCTCTTCCGATTTGTATGACGCAGTTGTTCCCGTGATATGAAATAATTTTCTGTATCCCATACTTTGAAAGTACGTCAATATCGACATTTATCGGCTTGTCCAAAAGCTGTCTGTAAATATGTAATTCAAACGGTTTTTCCTCGTTAAATGTCTTCTCCTGAATAAGTATATTGTTTTCATCTAAAACAAATGCCTTCATTCTTCCGTCGGCCCTGCTTATATCCAACTTATATTCGGCAATGACTCTGTTATAATTATCAAGATAATTATAACTGTAAAAATAAACAAGTATTTTATTGTAACCGATGCTTACCGCACTTGTATAAACCACATAGTCTCTGTCAGTTTTCGCATATTCTATGTCCGCAATATCAAGCTTTGCAATTTCTTCCGCCACGTCTATTCTGTAATTTTTTTTATAATCATATACATACATTCTGAATTCCGAAAAACCGGCAAACGAATATTCTTCGTTAATAATATTAAGGAGAGCCGTGTCGTTAATTTTCTCACATCTGTCGGAATTTAAATTTTTAATAACTACTATATCCAATTATTCACAATCCCTTGATATAAATAATGTGCCGATTCTCTCACCCTCCATAAGTCTTCTTATGTTATATGGGTTGTTTCCGTTCAGAACGACAACATCTATCCCTTCACCTGTTGCAATCTTTGCGGCCGCAAGTTTGGTTTCCATTCCTCCGGTGCCGACACCGCCTTCTTTCGTTCCCTTCGCCATACTTTCCAATTCGTCTGAAAAACCGTTTATTTCATACATAAGTTCGGCACTTGGATTATTTCTCGGATCATCCGTATACATACCGTCTATATCAGAAAGAATAATCAACAAATCGGCCTTTATAAGCTTTGCAACTATGGCTGATAATCTGTCGTTGTCACCGAATGTATGTACATGTTTTATTTCTTCCGTTGAAATTGAGTCATTTTCATTAACAACCGGTACCGCTCCCAGCTTAAAAAGCTCATTAAAGGTATTAAGGGCATTAATTCTGGATTCTTCATCTTCCAATATTATCTCCGTAAGAAGAACCTGGGCCGTATTAATGCTGTATTCCGCAAAAAACCTCTGATAATGTGCAATAAGCTTAGCCTGACCTATAGCGGCGCATGCCTGCTTAAAGCTTAAAGAATGGTTATCCGTTTTCATTCCCAATGAGTTTTTACCCGTTGATATTGCACCTGACGATACGAGGCATACATCATTGCCCGCATTTCTGAGATCCGCAAGGATTCTCGCCAGCTTTTCGACTTTACCGATATTAAGCAGCCCGGTTTCGGCATACATAAGAGAAGATGAACCTATCTTAACCACTATTCTCTTTTTATCTTTTAGTCTTGCCCTTACATCCGACATGTGTTTCTCCTTATCGCAAAAGATTATTGTAAACGATTATAGCATATATTATTTTTTATTAAATGTATTAACAAGATACAGATCTGCATCTAATCTTGCAACCGCAACCCCGTCTATTAAAAAGAAGCCGTTTTCTATATCCGAAAATTCAATAACGGATGTCTCATCATCATCCTCTTCATCCGTCTGATAGTCCTCAAATATCTTAACATTCTTTGCCTCTATAATAAAACCGTCGGCATATCCGCAATAATCAAATTGCGGAATTGTCACAAATATTTTTCTCCTTACGGTACATGCTCTGTCTTTGTAAAATGTCAGATTAAGCTTAAGGTTATCCATCCCCGGATAAGCATATCTCATTTTGATGTATCCGTCGTCCAGTCCCAAGTGAATAATGGCATCCAATGACGATGCCGGAGAATCATTTGACAGTTTTATTCTATCGCTGCCGGCGCCGCGGTCAATCACCGGTTTAATATCTCCCATTGCCATTTCAATATCACTGTATAATTTGGCACTGTCAGGATCGTTTATTTCTCTGCTGCATAATGCAAATCTTGCCTGCAGATAAAAGAAATATGCAAGATTTAAATCAACATCCGTACTTCCCAGTCCGAATTTTGCGATATTTCCCATTCTGTAGGCAATATCCGCAAAATCCTCATGAATATGCTCTTCCGTTATATCGTGAAGAAGCTCTATATATATTCTTTTCAGCACTGATGTTCCGAGTATTTCATCTTTCCATACTCCCTGACCGTTACAGTACATGTCTGATAACATGAAAGTGGATTCGGGCAATAATGCATCCGAACCTATGGAAAAACATTTAAATGCTTTATCATAATCCGGAACTCCTCCGCTGCATTTTCCGAAATAATATATACAGCCGAGCATTTCCGCATATACGGGTTCCGGAGCCTTCTCCATAAGTTTTTCAAGGCATTGTTCGGCGGTGCGATAATCCGTGTCATACAGAGGATTCCCCCTGTTATAGCAGGCAAACGCCTTATATCTCAATGTATATACATCATTTTCAAGACACCTTTCGTCAATATAGGTTTTTAATTTCTTTTTAATATCTCCGTCTGCTTTGTTTAACCTTCCTGTTTCAAGCCAGTACATAATAAAAAAACTCTCTTGAAGAGTGGTCATTTTCTTGTCTAATATCGGCTTATTTCTGTTTTCCTTATAGACGGTTATTTCATTGATCACGTCATCCAATTTAAAAATATCTGTTTTTTCTATAAATATTTGAGACATTATAAAAAAACAGTCCGAAACCACATGTTTGTCCTCCGGAAAGTCCGTGATTTCATCATTAATATTGACTGCAAAAATCTTATCCAATCCCACAAAGTTATATAAATTGTTATATATTTTGGCAAACCAATTGTCTCTGAATGAATCAATATGTTCGTTTTTTAAACGATAATTACGAACGGCTGCAAGTATGTCATCGGAGGTAAGTATATAATCCTCATCGAATATGGCATATGCATACGGTTTCCCACGCATAAGTTCGTCGTATGATATTTCATATCCGCAAAATAATTTCAAATCATCTTTTTTTATGACCACGGGTTCGACATATTCCAGTCTGTCCTCTTTAAATGTATATAATTCCCCGTCCTTCTCATCCAATAAGACTATTTTTATATATTCTCCTATGATGTTTCGTATTACTCCCGCTTTTTCGGTTTTCTTAATCGAAACCTTTACAATATCCCCTATATTAAACTTTTTCATCTTTACCTTCCGCTCAATTTTAATTGTTTATATTCTACCATATTATTCATAATGTGAATAAAATTTATGGTTACTTTTATGCCGCAAAAGTGATATTATTCTGATAATATGCTTAATTGATCTTAAAAATATTCAGAGGTATTTATAATGAAAATCGGTGTTGTTGATGTAGGCGGCGGTCTTCGCGGTATATATGCCGCAGGCGTATTTGACTATTGCTTGGATAACGATATTCACTTTGATCTGTGTATAGGCGTCTCTGCCGGAAGTGCAAACGTTGCTTCGTACATGGCCAATCAAAGAGGACGAAATTACAGGTTTTACGCGGAATACTCATTCAGAAAATCATATATGAGTCTAGCCAACTTTATATTTAAAAGAAGCTTTATCGATCTGAAATACATATACGGAAAACTTAGCAATTCCGGAGGAGAATACCCTCTTGATTATGAAACTCTTATGAAAAATCCGGCTGAAATGTTGATTGTAGGAACAAGAGCCAAGAACGGTAAAGCCGTGTATTTTGATAAATCCTATCTCTCAAAGGATCATTATGAAATTTTCATGGCTTCTTCTTCCATTCCGTATGTCTGCAAGCCACATGCCGTTCGCGGAATATATTACTTTGACGGTGCATTGGGGGATCCGGTGCCTGTCAGAAAGGCTTTCGAAAAGGGATGTGATAAAGTCGTGGTAATTCTTACAAAGCCGCTGAGCGCAATTAAAGATGTGTCCGAAACGGATCTTAAGCTTGCTAAAAAAATAGAAAAAAGATTTCCCGAAGCCGCCGACGCATTAAGAAAAAGAGCCGGAAAATACAGAGAAAGTGTCGAATATGCTCTCGAGTGTCAGAAAAACGGCACCGCATTGGTAGTATATCCCGATGACACATGCGGTATAGATACCATAAAACGCAACAAAGAGAACTTTGACAGGTTCTATAAAAAGGGATATGACGATGCATATATCATAAAGGATTTCATTAAACAATAAACACGGAATCCGTTGTTGTTTTCATATTAAAAAGCCGTAAATATTGATATTTACTGTATCAAATATTTACGGCTTTTATTTTGCTGAATATATTAAGATTATAAATTCTCCAATACATCTAAGATATATTTGTATTCCGTAATCTTTTCCTTTAATACATCTTTTGTAGCCTGAATCTTTGCAAGTTCCTTCTCTTCACTCTTATCATTAAGACCGACGCCGCTTAAAAGATGATGAGCGCCTTCCGGAGTGGCCTTCATTTCTTCGAAAGTTTTATTTCCGTTCTTCTTTGTATCATCAGAGAAAGCCTTAAGACCCGCGCGTACTTCTTCAAGCGCTTCTTCATCATATCCAAGGAATGTAAGCTCTGAGATAATGTCGGCGATGAACTGAAGCTTACCGTATTGTTCAACATTGTTGTCGGCAACACTCGCACCGATTACATCGGCCCAACTCTGGAATGCCATTGCGTCGGATATCGGAACAATGTTCTTCTCGAGGAGTTCCTTAGCGAAGATTCCCGCATTTTCATCTATTTCTTCAAATGTAACTGTTTCAAATTCGTCATTTTTACCGAAATTTCTTATTTCTTCGGTATAATAATGAACCTTGTTCTCACCTGTTCCGTTGTCTTTGTGACAAACGCCGATCATAACGCCGCCGTTATTGTCCGAAACATCCATATCTTTAAGTCTTGAAAGAGCTTTTGTGATTTCTGACTTCTCTTCCGTTGATGCATTGTCTCCGAGAACAGCTTTAACAACTTCCTCTGTTTCTAATTCATTTAAAATATCCTGAACTGTCTTACTCATTATTTAAGAACCCCTTTTATTTATTTCGTACTGTTTTTTAGGTCTTTATTAAATGACCCTATTGTGTTTATCTTAGTAATGATTATCACTCTTTACAATACACACTTGTATTATATTGTATAATGTGTTGCATGCAATTAAATTGATTAATATATTTTAAAAATGGCAAAAAAATAAATCCCATGACAAGACCGCACATCAAATCAAAGGACCTATAAAGTACACCGTCAGGGGTTCGAACCCTGGACACCCTGATTAAGAGTCAGGTGCTCTACCAACTGAGCTAACGGTGCATTTCCCTGCCGTTCCTGTTAACGACAAGGGTTATTATATACAAGCCGCAATAATATTGCAACTCTTTTTTTTATAAATTTTAATCTTTTTCAGTGTTTTATTATGTATTATTATTTTACTCCGAAAAATGAATATTTACCACCGTATTTTTCATAATTGTACCTTTAATATAACACTCTTCCCCGGAGCCGTTATGGACGGCACATTTATCGATAATACCGTAATTATACATCTATAAGTTTCCCGAGGTTGAAGGAATATATGTACTTTTCCGTAACCTGCTTTTCCGTAACCTGCTCCAGTGCCTTTGAATAATAAAAGACCTGTTCCCTGTATCTGTCCTTAAGAATTTCCTCAGGATTGTCGATATGTCGTACCCTGTCCGTTTTAAAGTCGAGTAATACGATATGATCTTCATATTCAATATACATATCCACGGCCCCCTGTACTATGAGTATGTCTTCGCTTGTTTCTTTGCGAATTCCGATCATAAATTCCTGTTCTCTGTGAAGAATTTTTTTATTTTGAGCATCGGCTATAATTCTGCCCATATTGCTTTTGGCAAACAAAAGTATATCATTTTTGTGAATACCGGCTGCGGCCTCCCTAGTCAGAACACCCTTAAGCTCCAATTCCACAATCTGAGAATCAATGTCCTTCAGTGTTTCCGCCCTGTTAAAATCAAGAAATTCCATAACCTTATGGTATGCGGTTCCTCTGCCTGCGGAAGTGTTTTGTGTTTTTTTGTTATACTTCGATACTCCGTATTCTTTTGTTTTTTCCGTGTTTGAATATTTATCTTTTACACGGTCCCTGTTCGATGTCGAAAAAGTTTTCTCCGAAGCCTCGTCCGTTATCTCTTCTTCATCTGAATTCTCGTTTATATTTCCGTAAATATTAAAATATTCATCAAATTCATAGTCCGACAGATTAATATTTCCTTCCGTCAGTTCTGATACGGAAATCTTCGGTATATTACGTGTTTCATCTTCAAATTTATACGGAATACGTACAGCATCGGCATTGTTCCCGTAGCGGGAGTCAGTCTTACATGAAGTTGTGCAGCCAAAATCCTCCCGGTCGGGTATAATCGTCATCTCATGTATTTCTTTAACCTCAAAAATGTCCTTATTTTTTCTGTTTAAAACCGACGGCATTACCATGTCAAAGTAAGAACCGAGATTATCACATTCGGCATATGACAGCCTTTCATCCCCGTCCAAGGCGCCTGATCTGTACTTTTCCATCCTGTCTTCATTTAGGCATCCAACGAGATAAAGCTTTTCTCTTGCTCTCGTCATGGCCACATAGAGAAGTCTCATCTCTTCGGATATAAGATCTTTTTTAATCTTTTTACGGGCGGATTCTTTTATTATTGTTTTATATTTTATTCTTGTTTCCTTATCAACCACATCTATTCCTATGGCGTCATCGGTAATTATAACCTTACTTTTATTATCTGATAAATTAAAACTCTGAGTCATGTTTACGATAAATACAACCGGAAATTCAAGCCCCTTTGACTTATGAATGGTCATAAACCTGACAACATCATCATTTTCATCTATTACGCTTCCCGAACCAAGTTCTATATTCTCTTTTATTATTTTTTCAATATATTTTAAAAATTGAAATAAGCTGTTATAATTCGCCTTTTCAAATGATAATGCATTGCTTAGTAAATAATTTATATTTGCGATTCTTATCTCCGGAGAATCTAAATTACTTATAAAATCAAAATATCCGGTGCCGTATATTATATTCCATATAACGCCATGAACACCTTCGTTTAAGAGCATTTGTCTGTATTTTTTCACTCTGTCCAAAAATGTTTTAATTTTATTTTTTATTGTTATATCCGCATTTTCAACGTTTTTTTGCCCCTTGCCCTCATATTCTCCGATATAATTAAGCAATGATTCATACAATCCCAGTTCCGGTGAACATGACTTTATTATTGCCGTTTCGGTTTGTGTGAATCCGCCGAAATATCCGGTTAACGCCCCCATAACCGGTATATCCTGATACGGATTATCTATTACCGCCAGCATGGAGATAATCGGTTTTATTTCATATGTCTCCAAAAAGCTTATTGTACTTTCCGCATATACGGATATACCCTCATTCATTAAAGTTTCGACATATTGTCCGGCCTTTGTATTATTTCTTGCAAGTAAAACAATATCTCTGTACCTTATCGGTCTGTATTTGCCCTCATCCTTATCAAATACCAATGTATTGCCGTTCATCAGCTTTTTTATTTTTTTTGCTATGAACTGAGCCTCTTTACGAATGTTTTTTATATGGTTCTTATCATATACTATGGGATATACCTCACATATGCCGTTTACCCCTTCAAATGTTGTTCCCTCTGAATTGTTATTATGAGGATATCTTGCACTGCATACCAATTCATCCCTTACTGTATAGTCCATGGAATTATAATCCTTATTAAACAGAGGTCTGAAACATGCATTGGCGCTGTCCACCACTCCCTTTCTGCTTCTGAAATTATTCTGCAGAAGTATGGTTTCTCCAACCGAAAATTCATTATATTCCTTAAATTCGGACGAAAGATCCTTATTACTATCCATACTGCACTTTGAAAGATCAAATGAATCGTAAAACCCCATGAATATATCCGGCTTGGCACTTCTGAACCCGTATATGCTCTGCTTTACGTCACCTACGATATATCTGTTTCCGTTTGCGTCTTTCGAAATAACGCTTAATATTGTCTCCTGAATATCGTTACTGTCCTGATATTCATCAACCATAATTTCGTTATATTTTTCTTTTAGTTCGAGAGCAATTTCAGTCGGTTCACTTGTTCCGTATTTCACCAGTACTCCGAGAGCCAAATGTTCCATATCACTGAATGTGACAAGCTTCCTTCTTCTTTTTTCTCTTTCAATTTTCTCGGAATATCTTTTCACCATATCCAGAAGACTGTTTGTTATTCTTATTTCAATATCGTTTACTTTTTCATATACATTATCGTTTAATTGCAAAAGGAACTTATCGGATAATATTTCCTTTATTTCATCCCTTATGACTTTATATTTATCTTTTAATTCCGATTCGCTGTCATCAAGTCCTCTCAGAACGGGAAATCTTTTGAATTCAATACCGTTAATGAAAAGATTAAAGCTCCGGTTCACATCTTCCGTTTCAATAAAATTTTTTATCGCGGTCAGCTCTTCAACCGCAAATGCTTTCAGAGCATCTGATTTTTTTGTATTCGGAAATCGGGACAACAGTTTATCCGCCTTGAAACAGTAATATTTTAACTTCTTCTTTATGTCCTCAATATATAAATTCAAATGTATATTATTTATATTGTCATTTTCGTGTCGGTATAAACTCTCCAGCCACTCCTTCGGCCACGGCTTTGAAAGTCCGGCAATGTATATCCTGTCCAAAATTTCTTTTATGTTTATTTTTCTTACATCGCCGTACAATTCTATTAAATCAAATAAATCCGAATCCCCTTCGAATGATAATTCATCCGTCAGTTCATCATATGCTTCCTGCATTATTAGTTCGATTTCGGCACGATCCGGAGTTCTGAATCCCGGTTCTACACCCGATTCCTCAAAATATGTTTTTACTATATCAAGACAAAAACTGTCTATTGTTGTTATTTTAGCGTCAAGCAGCAAAACTTTTTGCCGCAAAAGTCTCTCTTTTAATTCAATATCTCCGTTCTTAATCGCTTTTGACAATTCATCATTTATTTTATTTCTGAGTCGTGTCTTCATTTCCGATGCGGCGGCCTTTGTAAAAGTAACCACAACAATATCATCCACGCTTATTCCTTCGTTTATGATTTTATTACATATTCTCTCAACGAGAACCGCGGTTTTACCCGAACCGGCAGCGGCTGAAACCAGGAGATTATGACCTGAATTATTAATAGCCTCGCGCTGAGCGTCTGTCCATCCTTTACTCATAATTCTCCCCCTTACCGGTTATTAATCCTATAATTTCTTCTGTTTTCATTTTAGTGCAATTATTGTAACTGAACGCTTTGTTGTCATTGGAAAACGGACAAATATTGCAATAATCACAATATTCGCAGGCCGTATTATTCTTTGGATTCTTTGTGTCTGCAGCTTGCTTTTTAAAAGGATGAGGTTCGATATCTCCGTATAATATTCTCTCTCCGATCGATTTTATCTTGCCCGCTTCGAATTCCCTCGCCGCGGCGAATTCAGCGGTGGACATTGTTACGGCGCTTATTTTTCCCATTGAACCGTCTTTTTTAAACTTTACCTTATCAATCAGACTTCCTGTTTTTTCACGATCCATGAGGCCTATTATTTCTATGTCGGAATTAATAATACCGCTCAAAGAAAGTTCTTTTTGTATCTCAAAATCAACATTCGTACTTAATTTCTCATATTCTATAACCGGATTTCTTAAATGACTTATAAAAACTCCTGCGGGTATTATTGATTCATCTCTGTATACGTTGCTTATTGCACCTTCCAAATACATAAGCATTTGAAGCTGCCTGCCGTCATATATATCATTCAAATCTATATCGGTATTACCTGTTTTGTAATCTATAACTCTGATATATTTGCCGTTTTCATCGGTACATATATCTATTCTGTCTATTTTTCCGCTGAATGATAATCTTCCGCCGTTTTTAAGTTCCATACCGTATGAGTAATTTTGCTCCAATTTATCCGGCATAAATCCGGAACCTTTTATCTGGGCAATATTTGCCCACAGACTTTTATTAATACGATTCTCTAAGCTTTTCTTAATAAATAATCCCCTGTCCGTTTCCGTAAGATATGAATATTTATTCAATACCGAATCTATAATATCCGATGTTATACTCATAATTTCCGATTTTGAAATGCTGTTCGCATCAATATATCCGTCTTTAATTTTTTCCATTGATATTTGCATTATTTCGTGAGCAAATATACCCATGTCCATTTGATTAAATTCATATTTTTCCCTTTGTTTAAGCCTCATACCGTAATTTAAGAAATGCATATGAGGACATTTTGAAAATGTTTCAAATCTTGATATGCTGCCTTTGACAATATTTCCGTAAAGAGCGTTCGAAAGAAGAACATTCTTCTCATCAGGCACGATTAATGCTTTATTAAATGCGTCGGCGATTAATTCGGCATCCCTGCATCCCGGCAATATAAGACAGTCGGCTTTCGGAATGATTATATTGGCGGATGCGGTGTCATTATTTACTTTCTCGGTATTAATTTCGGGATACATATCCACGATTTCTTTTATTAAAAAAGACGGAAAAACGGATGATCCTCCGTTATCTTTTCCGGTATATAAAATGTATAATATGTCCGACGCCTTTGTTAACATAAGATATATATAGAATCTCTGTATAAAGCTTCTTTCTTTAATTCCCGGGGAAAGCGTGACCCCGGCCTCTTTTTCAAGCCTCGATCTGTCGGAATCTGTCAATATTCCTCCGTCGGAATGTGTCCTTGGTATGCTTCCCTCATTTGCTCCGATAATAAATACCGCTTTTACCTTACCGAGTCTGGTTCTCTCCATGTCGCCTATGATAACCTGATCGTTGGTAGGAGGTATTATTCCCACCGACAGTCCCTCAAGAGCAGCGTTAAACATGTCCATAAAACCTGATTTATCAACTTCAACATCGCCTAAAATATTTTTCATATTATTTAAAATATCAAATATTTTCTCTATAAGCTGAACGTTTTCGGAATGAGCCGACGGATTTATTTCTTTTACGGAATCAATATATCTTTCTATCTTATCATCCACATTACTCTTGTTTAAAAAGTCAATAAATCTTTCCGCTTTCCTGCCTACCGTCTTTGCGTCCGTGAATTTTACGTCTCCGGATTTTATGTTTGATTTTACGGATTTATCGGATATCGCTCCCTTCAGCATGTTAATTTCAGATATAACATATTCCCTGATTTCATTGAGTCTGTCCAAGTCATATAACTGCCACGTATCTGTATCTCCTTCGTTGCACTCATTTTCGTCGGAGCCTTCGCTGTTTAACATGTTACGCTCCCGCCTTGCATTTTCCTCTTTTGTACGTCTGTCCCATTTCTTACTCCATTTTGAATAAGTATTTATACCGAGGGCAAGGGTATAATTCTCTATTTTAAAGACTTCTTCTTCAGAAATGTTATATATACCTGTTTTTATCAAACCTATTATGTTGTTGTAATTAAATCTCCCGACGGATAATTCCGAAATATATCTTATATATTGAAGAAATCTGTTGTTATCAAGTCCGGATTTTTCATCTATAAATATCGGGATATTATTGTCTTTCATAATTTTTTTTACGGACGGCGCAACTGCGTTAATATCCCCTGCAACAACGGCAATATCCCTGTATCTGAAGCCCTTGTTCCTCGTCAGATTATATATCTCTCCGGCAACATACTTTAGTTCTTCGTCAACGGTATTCGTTTCCAATATATGTATATTTTCGGTTTTTTTGTAAAATGTTTTCCCGTTGTTTTTAAGAATGTTTTTTTCAAGAAATACCAAATCTTCTCTGTTATCGTATCTTAGAGCTTTTTCAAGATAAACAGGTTCGTTTATTTCTTCTTCGATTTCTTTTGCGATATCCGATATATATCTGATTATGTCACTGCTCATAAAAAACAGGTTGCCGATATTATTTCCGTCTTCCCGAGACGATGTTGAATTCATGAAATCCTCAAACTCATTGGCCGTAACGGTAATATATACTTCTCTTGCTTGCTTAATAATTACTCTCAGCAAATCATATTGAGCCGTGGTAAAACCCGTGTATCCGTCAAGGTATATTACGGCATTATCCAGATAATCGGATTCCGATAAACGCTTTGTAAACAACGGTATTAATTCCTCAAGTGCCATTGAACCGTTATCTGTTACCGATTCTTTAAATCTTTCATAAATATAAGAAACATCTGATAATTTGTCCGACAGCTTTTTATCTGAAATTGTTAATGCCGCTTTTTTCAGTTTTTCACTGTCTATACCGTATTGTAAAAGCTCTGAAATAACTGATTTAAGTTCTTCGGTTACTCCCGTTTTAAGAGCGGCATTGTTGTATATTTTAAGTTCGCCCTTACCGTCATTGATTATTTTTCTTATAAATATATTTTTTATTTCTTCATCAATAACCGGTATATTTCCGCCTCCGATTTTACTTAATCCTTTATATGCAAGTCTGTTAAAACTTAACACACTTATATTAAGTAATCCTCCCGTTCGACTCTTTGATATAATTTGTTTTTCGGTCTCTAAAGTATACTGTTCCGGGACTATAATCTTAATGTTTTCAGACCTGTCCCCGGCTTTTTCACATGCGGAATCATATACATATTCCGATTTTCCCGAGCCTGAAGGACCTATAATAAAAGTTACGGACATATCTCATCCTTTCTGATACCTTTGCAATTGTTTTGTTTATTTTATCACAAACCTTTGTTTTTATTAAATTTCATATCATTATCTGCGTTGCGTATAATGATGCCAAACAATTTTCCAATATAAAAACCGCCTCCCATCGTCAATGATAAGAGGCAGTTTAAAGTACATAAACAATCTGCAATAAAATATCAGTTATTTTTATTATTTCTTCTCGGCTTTAATGGATCCTCCGTCCTGTGAGATTACAAGCTCTTTTCCCTTTACGGTATATTTAAGCGATTCATCGCCCATTTTAATCTCATCCTTGGTCCATGTGATTTCCGTAACGTCATCTTCGAAACTATATGTTCCTGTTCCGTCTTCCTTTAATTCAATGTATAGTTTCTCCGTATCCTGACCGCTTAATTCAGCAAGTTCTTTGATGTTTATTTTATTGCCTTCGGCCTCCATACTTACTATGTAATACTTTCCGGCGACATCTTTAACATCTCCGCCGCCGCTGCATCCTGCGAAAATTCCCGCTGCCGCAATTGAAACGGATGATATTGCTATAACTTTCTTAAATGACATAATAATTCCTACCCTTCTTTAAAACCTTTAAAACAAACTTATAATATATTTCTTTATACTCATTATATATTTTTGTTGTGTTTTTACATCATACAAGGGTAGTAATTAAATGACTGTTTTCTCGAATTAATACTCAGGAAGAATAAGTCTGTTTTTTGTAACGAGATAACACAGTCCTATAAGGTTACTTTCTCCGGTTTTTTCTTTTAAATTTTTGATATGACTTCTTACGGTCGTATAAGCGATGCCCATCCTATCCGCTATTTCATGCAATCCCATATTTTGCACAAGATAGGTCAATACCTCCAATTCTTTAGGTGTAAACATTTCACTGCTTATATTTCCTATCTGTACGTCAGGCGTGGAATCCGGGTATATTTTTTCACCCTGCATCGTTTTATCCATAACATCTATAAGCTCTTCATCGCTGAATTCTTTATACCAGAAGCTGTCTGCTCCGACCTCTTTCGCCTTATCAATAAAACGATAATCCGGAGCACTGGTTACAATAATTATTTTTATATTGGGATATTTGCTTTTTATTCTTTTAGCCGCCGTTATACCGCTGTGCTCATTTGCGGTGCAAATATCCATTACGATCAAATCAACCTTACCGCTTGCGCAATATATTTCCGCATTGTCCGCATCCTTGATTGCACCGGCAAGAGCATATCTGTCCTCAGTCTTTTCGATATAGTACGTAAATAACTCCTGAACGATACGCTCGTCATCCACAATAAGAACATTAGTCATACAGCTCATCCTCCTTTTTAGGGATAGTTATTATCACTTTACATTCAGGCTTTGAAATGATTTCCATTCGTCCCATTCCTTCGGTTATTTTCTTTCTCAGGGACTTAAGACCTCCGCCTTCAACGATTTCACCCTTTGGTTTATTCCCGTTGTTTGTAATTTCAATCATATGCTCTTTATCTGTGCTGTTTACCAAAACAAACAACCTGTCTCCCTCGGCATGTTTTACGACATTTGTGATACATTCTCTGATTGACGCCGCAATCAACATAATACTTTCTTTATTCTCAGGCATCTCTCCCGTTATCTCGATTTTTACGCCTATGGATTCCGCAATTTCACTTAATTCCTTTATGTCATCCACTTCGTCTGAAGCTTCGTCGTCTCTGCTTAATACGGATATTGTTTTATTTATCTGACGAATGATATCTTCCTTCTCCGAAGCAATGCATCCGTTGACGTAATACCTGTGCATGCTCAGTATATTTCTGCCCATATCGTTATGAATACGCATTTTCATAGACAGAATTTCCTTCTCTCTTGCTATTTCCACGATATTCCTGTTAGTCGTTCTGATATTTTCAATCATTTTCTTAAGTTCTTCATTATTGTTTTGAAGTTCTTTATTTTTTCTGTATATTTCGGTAATGTCTACAGCAATATACTCCATCCAATTTCTTCGGATCTTTTTTCTGTGAAATTGCCATATGGTTCCGCACTCCGATGTAATGATATTGTCACAGCAATTTGAAAGTAAATTTAACAACTCGGACTCATATTGCAGCTCTTTATGCAGCAAATCAGCAGTTATTTCATCCATTGTATGATTACTCATAATCAACAAACCTTTGGAATTGAAATAACATAATCCGGACGGAAATTTATCAAAAGCTTCCTTTACGGCATTCGGGCCGGCAAAGAATGATCTGTCTTTTTTAAACAATACCGTCCTCCTTATCATATGATATTTTTATAATGTATTCGTCAATGTCTTCCTGTTCGATTTTATATCCTTTAGTAAACAGCGTCAGGCAATCGCTTATACCGGATATTCTGACTCTGAGTTCATATGTATCCTGCTCTTCTGTTAATGATAAGAAGTAAGACGGTTTGAATCTTTCCGTATTTTCCAATATTTCCGTAATGTCATCATACAGGCGTGCCGTTTTTGCAATGGATAAATTACCGTTTAATTGAATCGATGAACGAAAAAAAATACCGAACACATTCAAATGTCTTTCCGACTCTGATATACAGTTTTGTATCTCATCCGGCGGAATCATTGAGTTTTCTTTTTCGATAAATATCAGATTATCCATTCTTTTAACATATATTGACAACGTTCCCATCAGAAGCAGATATTTCCACTCATCTTCTTTTGATGCGGTTTTAAATTCCTCGGTCAGATGTCGTATTTGTTGTATTTTATGCGATGTATAACGGCGCATTTCATCATACAGAAGATTTCGCTCTCTTAATCTTCTTCTGACTATATTGGTACTCTGCATATTACTTTCAGCCACATATTTTCCTTCGAGATAATTTCGTGAAGAATCCAATTTTTTCTTTATGGATACCAGTTTTGATATATTGTCTTTCCAGATTATATATCCTTTGCTTAATCTAAACATATTTAATCTTATGTTTCCGTCTACAATAACATTTTTTTCGCGGAGGATATCAATCATATTATCATCACATATTTTTTCATCCGTATTCATAAATATAATATTTTTGTCATTGTCCAATATTGCGGCAGGAATTGACGATTGCTCAAATATGTCGGCATAAAACATATTTGACCTTATTATTCCCGTTTTAATAAGTGACTCAAAAATAAGTATCGTAAAAAAGGCAGTCCATATGATCATGTCTTTGAAAAAATGATGCAGTACACCCGAAATGTACAATATGTGATAAATATATGCAAAAATCAGCATAACCGAAGGTATCCAAATATATTTATTCTTTCCCGGTATTTTGCACCGTTTTATTATCATCCGAATAAATATAATGCTGCATATTAAATACCATGCGGAAATTACATAAAATAAAAATCCTCTGGCATAGTTTTTATCACTGTATACGGAACCGTCATCGGGAAAAATAAATACCGATTGATGAAAATCATTTGTCAATACAGCCGTAATCAGAATAATCGCAACAACAAACAATATAAACACAGGCTTTGATCCCCCATCGCCTTTAGAACCGTCCCTGTTAATGTAAGAAACGGCATATATTGAGCTGACCGTTATCAGCAATAACGGTATGTAGTACATATACCATGTTATCCTATGGGCATCCGTATATGTTTCAAAAATATTGTACTTAAGATACCTCAGCAAAATAAACACTGCCAGCAATACGCAGATAACAACCGTCCAATTTCTTATATACCTGTTAATTATACGGTTATATGCCAATACTCCCCACCATATTACCAATAATTCCAGAATAAATGTCAGAAGAAACGAAAGAAAACAGTTCCATTCTTCAGTCGGACCGTCAACTTCCCTGATTATAAGCGCGGCTGCAAACAGCGATGCAAATATAATACAAATAAAATTATATCTTTTCAGCGGATTTAATGATGATGTCATTACGATTTACCTTATATCTCCAAAAAACCGTTACAAAACGAATCTTCTTTAGGACATGTATTTCTCAGTTTATTTTGAAATTCCATAAACCATGCCGTAATTTCCTCATGTCCCAACTTACTGTGTATGTCAATAATCATGCCTGTTGTTTTATCGTCAAATATATCCAAGTCGCCGAGCATTTTTACGGTTTTTATATCTTTATTTTCAACCAGCATGTCCACCGCATCAAATATATTATCTTTTATCCTGTTTCTGAGTCCCGTATCCGTTTGAGCATCGATATCCACCGGATATGTGAGCCTTACGGCAATCATCTTGATTCTCTCCGCCGTAAGAGATTCTTTAAGTAAAAAGCCGTCGAGATAAGTATAATCATACAGTCTGCCGTTTTTGCCGAACCCTTCCTGCATATCTTCCAGCTCGAATCTGTTGTCCTTATAAAAATATATTCTTACTTTTCCGCCGTTCAGATAAAAATCATGAATATATGACCCGTCAAAAACTTCTTTATGAATTTCTTTAACGGAATCCGGAAGCCTTAATTCATTGACAGGAGAATCAGAAAAACATCTGTATCCCAATACTGCGGTTCCCCCTTTTACCGTATATTCATTTCCCCTTTCAAAGGATCTCACAAGAAGATATTTATTATTTTCAATTCTCTTAAATACCGCATTGTTTTCCGCAAAGAAAATCGGATTGTTTTTATCTATGATAACTTCTTTTATCCCGGTATCCCCGGCGGATATGTTTCCGTTATATGACAATGCGCCTTCCTCAATATATGTCGTATTCTTAGGAATAATGAGTTTTTCGAGGTATTTTGTTACTCTTAAGGCGTTTCCGGATATTCCGACGGTATCATCATTTAATGAATATTCCGTTCTCGGATCTGCTCCGTTTACTCCTATAAGCACTTTACCTATTTGTTCTCCGGTATCGGAAATGTATTCATTTTCATAAATTCCGTATCCGTCCGCACTGTAACGCCTGTTTCCCATTGCATATACCGCGCTCTCTATTAAGTCGGGTCTTACTAATTCTTCCACGCTTTCGGGGATTTCAACACTTTCGGCGGCAGTTGCGGTAATAAAGCCTTCCCCAATATATTTAACACTGTTCGGAATGAAGATACGGCGTAAGTTAACCATGTATGCAAATGAAAATTCGCCTATTTTTTCAACCGTATCCGGAAGTATTATTTCTTCAATGAACAGTCCTTTTATATTGAAGTTCCCTGCTCCCGTTTCCGTTACTCTCTTACCGTCTATTTCTCCCGGAATTTCCAAAACCCTCAGCTCTTCCGATATATCATCTGACTTTATTCCGATAATGCAAATTTCTTTATCATTTAAATCAATATATTCAAATTCAATGTTATCCATGTCTCTTTCTTCCTGATTTTATTTCTTATTTTATTATACCATCTGCAGACATTATACTTAAAGTTATAACAATAACCATAACCTAAAAAGCCCCCTTATCCGGCATCGGTAAGGGGGCTTAAAATAATATTACGACAATCGCCTCATATCATTATACAGACTGATAAGTTTTGGAATTATGATCGGTTATGTTATTAGAATCAGATACCGTCGATTTCTTCCGATTCATCAATCATTTTTTCGAAGTTTTTGATATCTTCAAGCAGCGCCGTATTTCTTTCGTCAAGCATAAGCTTCTTGTTGTATTTGTAATATTTATCACATCCGTTTTCGGCAATAAATCTGGCGCCGGATCTGCTTATTGTAAGTTCCGTTACAAAGAGAAGCATCTCATTGCCGTCTCCGTATGCTTTTTCAATAAATTCAAAGGCATTATTAAGCATATTTTTAATATCGGTCGCATTTGCTCTTACATTTTTTACTTTCTCGTTAAATTGAGTCTGTAAATAGTTAAATGCTCCGTCGCCGCCAACATCTATTCTGAGGGCCTGAACCGTCTCTTCGACAAATGCCATTGCATATTTATACTCCCTTTTTCCTTCCAGATCCAAAATGCCTCCGGCAATTTTTTGCTCATATTCTTTTTGCAATGCTTCTTCTGTCTCTGAAAGCTTTTTAATTATATTGTCATTTGCCCCGGTATTCTTAATATAACCGAATAATTTTTTAAGACTTTCAAATAATTCGGTATTATCCCTCATCATCGGAATAAGACCTTCAATCATCAGTCCCACAACGGTTATTCTTTCATCGAATGCGGCGTCATGAGCTCTTGCAACCGCCTTTTCGTCGGCACCTTTCTCAAGAATGGACATAATTCCGTAATCTGATTTATATTTAAGATATAAGCTGTAGTATGTTGCAAATTCTCCCGCAACACGCTTATTTCTTATGTACTGACTTATAAGAGATTCATCCACCGTATATCCCTTTTCTTCATAAAGGAATATCGCCTCAGAAAGATCTTCCCATCCTCTGGCCGTTACATATGACTTTCCGTCTACCGTTGTTTCAATAACATAGAAGTCACTGCTCTTTATGTCAAGATATGTCTGAATGGAATTGTGAATTCCCTTTTTCTTTGCATATAATTTCCATGTTTCAAGATCAGGTTCGGCCTCAATAACTTTCAGTCTGTCAAGAGTAACCACGTCAAATTCATGGACCGATCTGTTATATTCAGGCGGGTTACCTGCCGTAACCACAACCCAACCTTCCGGAACACGGTGGTTACCAAACACTTTATACTGAAGGAACTGAAGCATTGAAGGTGCAAGAGTCTCCGATACACAATTTATTTCGTCCAGGAAAAGAATACCTTCAACCTTTCCCGTTGATTCTCTTGTTTCGTATACGGATGCGATGATTTCAGACATCGTATATTCAGATACGCTGTATTCCGTTCCGTCAAAATTCTTCTTAACGATAAAAGGAAGTCCGAGCGCCGACTGTCTTGTATGATGCGTCATGGAATATGATACAAGGGCAATGCCCAATTCATCGGCAATTTGCTCCATAATCGCCGTTTTACCTATACCCGGCGCACCGAGAAGAAATATAGGTCTTTGTTTTTCAATCGGAATTTTATAATTTCCCAGATTATCTTTTGCAAGATATATATCAATTGACTGCTTAATCTGATTCTTAGCTTCTCTTATGTTCATAATATATATAAGGGATAACCCCATATCCTCCGTTTAAAATTTATACCACATCGTGTCTGTTCTTAAGCTTAACCCTGTTTAGACCTAGTGAACGATTATCCGTCCAAATCGTCTCTGCTGACGAGTTTACTTATAACCCAATCCGGCAAACTCGGCATCATGTCTTCATATGGCATTATGATAAATGCCGTTTTATATTCAGGTGCCTTATTGGGAAATATTCCGAGACCGTCAGACAAATATAACAAACCTCTTAAGTCCGAAAACTCTCCCATTTCCTTAAGTTCGTTAACTCTTTCAAATACAGGTCTGAAATCGGTTCCCCCCGATCCCGTGACCTCAACATTACTTATATACCGTTCAAATTCCTCATCCGATCTTAAAACCGTCTCGCTTTGAATTGTATTGTCGCATTGAAATATATGCACATTAATTCTGGTTCCGAATACGGTCTTATTTCTTAAAATTGAATATGTTCTTCTGAGAAAATTCTTTACAACTCTTCCTCTGCATGACCCGGATGTGTCTATTGCAATTACGAAGTCGTATATCTTAAGAGTTTCCTTGTATTCCAAAGGCTCTATCAACGGCATGTTTTTGTAAAGTTCCATACCGTATGTATAGTATATATAATCGAATTCATCATCGTTGACTCTTACTTCTTCCTGTAATTTAGCAAACTTCATAAGGAATTCCGTGTAATCGTTGTTGTCTCCTTCGATTCTTCCCAATACATCGGTCACAGAAGCAAGGGATTTGCCCTGTCCCTTTTCTACGGTTTCTTTGTCCTTTTTTACATTTTTAAAGACTCTTTCCCATTCGCGACCGAGCTGATCCAACTCATTTGAAGCCATCGGCAGAAGGAAATTACCCTCCTGAGCAACAAGGCCCGAATTTTTCCATATTTCATGATGATCTTTTTTAAACAGTTTGGCATATTGAATCCAGTCTGTCGCATGCTGCTTTGATGAAATCATAAATTCATATATTTTTTCGGCATAAGGATGCTCTACATTTTTATGAATCATATGCCAAACGGTCTCCCGTTCCGAATCCTCCGGCTCTTTCAGCGCGTCAATGTTAAGGTCCATAACCGCAAGTTCCACTGCCACGTCACATGCAAAATCCCAATATTTCGTATTTAATCTGTTATAGTTAAAAGGATGTTTATAAAGACAATGGAAGATTGAATGCAGCATCTTTCTGGCAATTGTAATTCTGTTGACTTTGAAATCATCAATGAGAAGATTTATATCCGCATATATCTTTTTCATATCCGTCGCAAATCCGCCGAAGTCGTCCGCAACAAATTTCTTCGGCTCATAAAATTCCACCGGCATCTTAAGAATCGCCCTGTTAAAATACGGCAGTGAAATAATAAGCTCATCCCGTACATATTCTATTATCTTTTGGCCTAATTTATTTTTTTGAATATTGCTTAAATCGACCGTTTCTTTCATATTTTCCGACATGAAACCTACTCCTTCGTTTCATATACAACTTTTGTTTATGTCAGTCGGACTTTTACGCCGACCGACAGATTAATTCCTATATTGTTTCCGGAATACCGTAAAATTATTTCAAAAACATATATCCACAAAGAAATATACTACAATAAAAACAGCATCTTCGTTGTATACATCCGTTTATTAGTGTATACAATGAAAATGCTATTTTTAATGTTTATTTTATTAATATTTAACTTATTGTACAAATTTGTCCATAGGTCGAAATATTGTTGTTTCTTCCGGCGGATTGTAAAACTTTCCGTCTATATATATGCCGGTGACCCTTATATTATTTTCTTTAACTTCAAAATCTATGCTGACTACGGAATTTTGCCTCGGCGGATTCTCAAACTTATAGGACAGAGTAATTATGCCGTTATTATTATCATCCAATTTGTCAAGATTGGCTGTCGTGCTATTCTCGCTTACAGACTGTATCCCCCACGGAACCTCACTGTAATTCCTTGTTACGATGCTTGAAAAGTAGCTGAAGCAAGTATTTTTTAAATTTTCTCTGTATATATAATCGGCATATGATTCACTTTCCGCTTTTTCTGCACTGTCGGAACAGCCCGTTAATACAAACGATGCTCCGATCAGTGATATCACCGTCATTGCCTTTGCTAAACCATGCAGTCTCATATTGATTCCTAAATCATTAAAAATATACTATATCAGGCTTAACGGACATATTGATAAATCCCGAATATCCTTTTTCTTCCAATTTGTCAATAAATTTGCCTGTCTTCTTAGGTTTGATAAATAAACTCACAATTAACCCGTTTGCTCTGAGCTTATCAGCCTCTTTTGCGGCTTCAACAAAATTACCCGCGTCATATAAAAGAGCAATCCTTTTTCCTGTATCGGCACAGGCCGCGCCGTTTTCCGAAAGAATGGCAAATATTCTCTCAAATCCTATTGAAAAACCGACTGCCGGAATATCTCTGCCTATGAACTTGCCGATAAGCCTGTCATATCTTCCGCCTCCGGCAACGGACCCCTTGAATTCGTTGCTTACAACCTCAAATACGGTTCCTGTATAATATCCCTGACCTCTTACCAGTGACAGGTCAAATTCAATATTAAACGAATTATTCGAAAGCTCGTTACAGGTTGCCATAATACTTTTAAGACTTTCAACAGGCTCTGCGCCTTCTCCGGATAAAAATTCTCCGATATATTCAAGAGTAATCGAATCTCTTGAAAGAAAGTCCCTGAAATTGTTAACGGCTTCCGACTCAAATCCCTTTTCGGACAACTCGGAACATACTCCGTCCAATCCTATCTTGTCCATTTTGTCAAAAGAAATACATACGCTGTCCAGTTCTCTGTCAAATCCCAACTTTGTAAGAACATTCGTCAACAGCCTTCTGTCGTTTATCCTGACCGTAAAGTCCGAAAGACCGATGGCTTTGATAGCCTTTGCCGTGGTTAATATTAATTCTGATTCACTGTCGGATGACTCACTTCCGATAATATCTATGTCGCATTGTATAAATTCTCTGAGTCTTCCTTTTTGAGGTCTTTCCGCTCTGTATACTCTGTCAATCTGTATACATTTCATAGGCATAAGCAAATCATTTTGGTTATTGGCTATATATCTGCTCAACGGAAGAGTAAGGTCATATCTGAGGCCGAGATCGCTTAATTCTTTTTGATTATCAGCAGTCACGCCATTATTAATAATCGATTCCAACTTTTCACCGCGCTTAAGAATATTGAATATGAGATTAAGATTTTCTCCTCCTTCGCTCTTATCGAGGTTTTCCGCATCTTCGATTGCCGGTGTAATGATATGCTCAAAGCCGTTCTCTACGTATACGTTTAAAATTTGAGATTGTAAATAATCTCTCAATCTCACCTGTTCTGGCAGGTAATCATTAGTCCCTTTTACCGGGTTGATCTTCATAACAGTTCTCCTAAAAATATATCAAACATATTAAATGTGATATTAATGCCCTTTTGCATAATAATTGCCTTGTCACAGATATCCGTCCCGGACAACGCTTTAATAATTTGCCCGTACAATTTCATCTTAAGGAATTTGCATCAGACCTCGTCAATGGCCTTTCCGATATCGTGACGCATGTATTTGTTATCGAAGTGAACCCACTCTGCGGCTTCATACGCTTTGGCTCTTGCCTCTTTAAGGTCTGCGCCGAGAGCCGATATTCCGAGAACCCTTCCTCCGTTGGTTACGATATTTCCATTATCGTCGAATTTTGTTCCGGCGTGGAAACAGAAATAATCATCTCTGCCTTCAAATGCTTCCAGTCCCGTAATAGGAAGTCCTTTTTCATATGATAACGGATAACCGTCGGATGCGAGAACAACACATACACACGCCTCATCTCTGAACTTTAAGTCAATTTCGTCAAGCGTTCCGTCGATACATGCATTAAATACATCAACAATGTCGTTTTCCAATCTCGGAAGAACAACCTGGGCTTCCGGATCTCCGAATCTGCAATTATATTCAAGAACCTTAGGACCCTTCGGTGTAAGCATAAGACCGAAGAATATTACTCCCTTGTAATGTCTCCCCTCACAGGCCATGGCGTCAACGGTTGCCTGATAAACATATTTTTTGCAGAACTCATCAACTTCTTCCGTATAGAAAGGGGAAGGTGAAAATGTACCCATTCCTCCGGTATTTAAGCCTGTATCGCCGTCCCCGGCTCTCTTATGATCCTGAGCGGAACTCATAATCTTAATAGTCTTGCCGTCACAGAATGAAAGAACGGATACCTCTCTTCCGGTCATGAATTCCTCAACAACTATAGTATTTCCGGAATCACCGAACTTTTTATCCACCATAATTGTATTTACACCTTCAAAAGCTTCTTCTTTTGTATTACAAATAAGCACTCCCTTACCGAGAGCAAGTCCATCTGCCTTTAATACAATCGGATAATCGGATGTCTCAAGATATTTTACGGCTTCGTCCGCATTATCAAACACTTCATATGCAGCCGTAGGAATGTTATATTTCTTCATAAGGTCTTTGGAAAATGACTTTGAACCTTCGAGAACGGCTGCCGCCTTGTTCGGACCGAACACTCTCAATCCTCTTTCCTCGAATATGTCAACTATTCCGCCTACAAGCGGATCGTCCATTCCGACTACCGTTAACTCTATATCATTCTCCGATGCAAACGACGCCAATTTATCAAATTCCATGGCTCCTATGTTTACACATTCGGCAATTCCCGCAATACCTGCATTACCCGGAGCGCAATATATCTTATCTACCTGTTTGCTCTGTGAAAGCTTAAAACAAATAGCGTGTTCTCTTCCTCCGCTTCCAATTACTAAAACTTTCATACTAAATGCCTTCCCATCTTATCCTATCTTAATTTTACCGGTTGCGATGTCCGCAATGGTCTGCGGCAAAATCACCCATTCGGCCTGCTCCATTACTCTTTTTTGAAGAACTTCCGGGGTATCGTCATCCTTAACTTCAACGGCTTTTTGACTTAATATCCTGCCGCCGTCCACAATTTCATTTACAAAATGAACTGTTGCTCCCGTAATCTTTACACCTCTTTCAAGCGCCGCTTCATGAACTCTTAAACCATAGAAGCCCACACCTGAAAATGAAGGCACGAGAGAAGGATGAATATTAATAATTCTATTGTTATATTTTTTTACCATCTCATCCGGAATCTTAATCAAACAACCCGCAAGAACTATAAGATCTGCCTTCAGTTCCGCCAATTGTCTCATTAATTCTTTATGAAACAGTTCTCTTGTTTCATAATCCTTTGGCGAAATGCCGAAAGCAGGGATATCGGCGGCTTTAGCTCTTTCAAGCGCATATGCGTTTTTATTGTTACTTATTACGCCTACAATATCAGTGTTCGGAATATTGCCGGATTTAACCGAATCTATTATGGCCTGAAGATTGGTTCCTCCTCCTGATACCAGTACAACAACTCTTAACAAACTTATTCTCCTTTAACAGATATGGGATATATTAAACTTATTACAGGGTTACGGATTATACCAGCTTTACGTTTCTGCTTCCTTCCACAATCTCACCGATTACAAACGCCTTTTCACCGGCATCTTCAATTGCTTTGATTGCTTTTTCCTTATCTGCACCATCAACGGCAAGCACCATTCCGATTCCCATGTTGTATGTGTTGTACATCATTTCCTCGGCAATCTCTCCCTTCTTTGCCAAAAGTCTGAAAATAGCCGGAACTTCATAAGAATCTTTTAATACAACCGCATCAACATTATCAGGCAGCATTCTCGGAACATTTTCATAGAAACCACCGCCGGTAATATGTGAACATCCGTGAATTGAAACTCCGCTGTTTAATACAGACTGAATTGCCTTAACATATATGACGGTAGGAGCTATAAGCGCCTCACCCAGGGTTTTACCCAATTCTTCATAATATGTGTTCAATGATTCCTCTGTCATGTCAAATACTTTTCTGACAAGAGAAAAACCGTTGGAATGTACTCCGCTTGAAGCAATTCCTATAAGTGTATCGCCAACTTTAATGTCCTTTTCACCGTTAATCATCTTAGGCTTGTCAACCACTCCCACGGCGAATCCTGCTATATCATACTCATCTTCAGGATAAAATCCCGGCATTTCAGCCGTTTCACCTCCGATAAGCGATGCTCCCGACATGTTGCATCCATCCGTAACTCCCTTTACAATTTGCTCAATTTTCTCAGGGAAATTCTTTCCGCACGCAATATAATCCAGGAAAAACAGCGGCTCGGCACCCGTACAGGCAATATCGTTTACGCACATGGCAACACAATCTATTCCCACCGTATCATGCTTGTCCATAATAAAAGCAAGCTTAAGTTTTGTACCCACACCGTCGGTTCCGGATACAAGCATCGGCTCTTCCATATCTTTGAATGCTTTTGCGGAGAACATTCCGGCAAAACCTCCGAGTCCGCCGAAAACTTCCGGTCTCATTGTCGTAGCAACATGTTTTTTAATTAATTCAACAGATTTATAGCCTGCTTCAATGTCCACACCGGCATTCTTATAATCCATATTAACCTCCATACAGCTTAAAAACATTAACCATTGCGTGTCAAAAACCAACATCATAATAATACAATGTTGGTTTTTATTTTATTTATGTAATAAATTATAATTATTTTGTATATGACTTATATCCCGTTTCCGCAAGTCTGGCATCTTTTTTCATAACTTCTTCTTTCATGTTTTCTTTCATTGCCTTCAACTTGGCAAGAATGTCCGGATCTGATGCGGCAAGAATCTTTGCGGCGAGAATTCCCGCATTTTTGCCTCCGTTTATGGCAACCGTAGCCACCGGAATTCCCGAAGGCATCTGAACAATTGAATAGAGCGAATCACGTCCGCCGAGGGATGTTGTATGCATAGGTATTCCGATAACCGGAAGATCGAATATCGCAGCACACATTCCCGGAAGATGAGCCGCCATACCGGCACCTGCAATAATTACCTTATATCCGTTATCCTCCGCGCTGTTTGCATATTCAAAAAACTCTTCCGGTTCTCTGTGAGCCGAAATAATTCTCATTTCATATGAAATTCCCAATTCATCAAGAACTTCAGCTGCCTTAGACATAACAGGCATATCTGAATCACTTCCCATTACAATACCGACTTTTGCCATAACTTTACTCCTATTTATTATTAATATACTTATTTGTATCCGATTATATATAAAGATATAATAAACACCACAATAATCGCATTGCCTATACAGCCTGCGTATATGGGCCAATATATCTTATCTTCATCCTTAAAACCTCTTATTCCGATAAAGACACCCGAAATACCGGAAAACAGTGATGTAAGCCCGAGACTTCCCACTATATAACCCGCATTTCCGCTGTTGGAATGTGAAATATCTATACTTATCAAAATAATTACAAGAGAAACAATAAATATACCTATTGATATAAATCCCCATACGGAGTTTCGTCCTCTTTCAAAAAAGATATTTCTTTTCGGCTTTGATTTGAATTCTACTTTCATTAATTTAAATTATGTCTTTTTCTGTATATTGTATCTATTATTAAAAACAGTATTCTGTAACATACATATCCGAGTATACCGCCCAGTGTATTGAGTATAAAATCATCTATATCGCACGTTCCGAGTTTTGTAACATATTGCATCATTTCTATAAGAGCAGACGCTCCGGCGGAAATCAAAATCGTACTCCACCATACCAGCTTTCTGTTTGACATAATCGGCAGGAGAAATCCAAAAGGCACAAATGCAATTATATTGCCGAAAACATTTAACAGAATAATATTAAATCTGATATTACCTATATTGCTTATAAATCGTTTTATCTCTTTAAAGGGCACTAGATTAACATAATCAACTCTTGCGGAGTTATGCATGACCTCCTGCCTGATTACGTTTCGTCCCAGTGACGGATCGAGAAACGTATAATAAATCAAATATGATATATAAACAGCAAATGCAATATAAGAAATAAACCTCACAAATTTATTAATATTTACGCGATTCATATGTTAAATACCATATTGTCTGTAGTACTCGTCCAGCCTTTTCTTTATTTCATCATCAATAACGACTTTTCCGTTACATTCGCGATTATACAATAATTCGATTACATCTTCCATCGTAACGATTGATTCCGCCCTGAAACCGTATTTTTCCTGTATCTCGGTAAGGGCCGTCTTATTTTCTCCGGACTTTCCTTTTTCCAATCGGTTAAGAGATACCATCATTCCCTTTATGTCCACATCCGCGGCTGATGTAATAATCGGAAACGTTTCCTCTATAGACTTACCCGATGTGGTTACGTCTTCTATAATTATCACTCTGTCGCCGTCTTTCAGAGGAGATCCCAAGAGAATGCCCACATCGCCGTGATCCTTTATCTCTTTTCTGTTAGAGCAATATTTGATTTCCTTTCCGTATTTTTGAGCATATGCCATAACCGTCGCTACACTTAACGGAATTCCTTTGTATGCAGGTCCGAATAAAACATCGAAATCGTCTCCGAAGTTCTCATGTATGGCAGTAGCGTAATACTCTCCCAACTTAATAAGCTGAGAACCCGTTACGTAGAGTCCGGCATTCATAAAGAAAGGGGATTTACGCCCGCTTTTAAGCGTAAAATCCCCGAACTTCAGAACATCGCTCTCTACCATAAATTTAATGAATTGCTCTTTATATGCTTCCATATACATACCTCTACTTATGATAAATGTTCTGTATCACCGTTTTACTTAATGTGCATATTTATAAGTTTCACGGACACGCTGTCCGTACGGCTTACAATATTAACTTTTTTATTATTACATATTTTACATGACAGGTAAACAGATTTTATACCAATTTAATTAATCGACGCATAAAAAAACAGGCTTATAAATAATAAAAGGCCGTCGTGATTATCCGTTACGGTTTCATTAAAAACGAAACTGTAACGGACGGTCTCCGACAGCCTTTTTCAGATAAGAAGCAATATACAAATGCCTCATTCATTAATTATTATTTTGATTTTGTAATTTTAAAAATAATCATACATACTACAGGTGTCACTATCGCCGCAACTATTGCCTCCGGAATTCCGTTTGCCGCAACAACGCCCAGTACAACCGACTTTACTTCGGTTACCGGTATTCCTTTGAGTCCTGCATATGCATCCTTAAACAGAATATAAATCAGTCCCATAACAAGTGCAGTGTTGGTTATGGCCCCGATTGCTCCAGAGATTGCCAGCATAACGGCTCTGACTCCCTCTTTCATTGCCGGCATAATCTTTTTCATGCCCGTATAAAAGAGCCACGGCGTAACAGCCGTAAGGATTCTCGGTCCGAAACACACCAACAGAGCCCACGGACTTCCCACACCCGTTCCCGGTACCGCAACAAGCGGTGAAAACGCAAACGAAAGCGCACTTGGCGTAATCGTGTTGGCAATAAAACTGACAAGTCCGAAGAGGGATCCGAAATAAATTCCTCCCTTAGGTCCCAGTAAAATTCCCCCGATAATCACGGGAATGTGAATAATCGTAGCTTTAATAAGCGGCAGCTGGATCATTCCGAAGGGAGTAAATGCCATAATAACAATAATTGCCGTAAACATCGCCATAATTGCAATATTGGCATTTCTGCTTCTTTTTGTTTCTTTTGTATTCATATTGTCCTCCTGCTATCGTTTCGCCTTATCGCGAATACAATGCGGCTAAATTATCACACATTTTAAACAGCAAGTAAACAATTTTATTTTTATATTAATTATTATTAAATTATCTCGAACACAAATCCAGTTTTAATTGTTCCAGAAAATGCAGCGGTACACCGCTGCTTTGTTTTATTAAATATGATTTATTCACTTCATCATATCTGAAACTTTTTCTTCCGCCTTTTTTTTCCCTCTCCGAAAATTTTTCAATGTCTTTAAAGGGAATATAATAGCATTCGTCCCTTCCCGTATACATAAGTATTATGAAGGAAATTCCTCTCTGCTTTTCAAACTTTCTCATAAATTCAATCTGATGTTCGTGAATGTTGGCAAGAGAATATGTATCGGAAGCGCATTCTTTGGCATCAAAACATATCGGCACTCCCTGTACCACCCCCATATAGTCAACCGTTGATTTTTTGTCAAAGTAGGCAAGGCTTATCTGCCTTGTGTTTTCATTGATTTTAACGGGAGTTATGGGCGTCGGAATTTTTTGTATCACAGCCAGACCGGCCAGTTCATATTTTTCAACGGTCATGTTAATAAGTGCTTCCAGCCCCGATCCTCTCAGTCCTCTTGAATTCCATGTAGCCATTATGGTCTTAATTCTGTATTCACGTATAATTCTTCAATCGAATCGGAATACAGCCCTTCACCTTTCAGTATTTTTATAAATTGTTCCGGAAGTTCTGCAACATATTCTCCCATACCTTCAATATTCATCACATAAGCGTGAAGAAGCTGACTTTTAAGTCCGTATTTTGCCGTAAAATAATCGTTCATGCTTTTTTGACCGTATTTATAATCTCCTATAAGTGGAAAACCGTATGATTTCATATGTGCTCTTATCTGATGGCTCTTTCCTGTTAAGAGACCTATTTTCACCGCCGTATATCTTCCGTTTGTAATTACCGGAGCAACAAGTGTCTGCACGGGAACATTTCCCTTTATCCAATATTTTGAAGGAAATGAGTAAGAGTTTGGCACATTTTCCACCATATCGATCGTAACTTTATTATTTCTCGTGTTTTTACTCCACAGACCGTTGAGAAGCCGTGTATCCTTCATCTCTCCCGCAACGATACAAATATAATATTTTTTAACGGAACCTTTTTTTTGAGCATTTGATAAATACTGCAACCCCGATGTGGTTTTGCCGCCTGCGATTATTCCCGTTGTATTTCTGTCCAATCTGTTGGTTACGGCCGGACGAAAGATATCATTTTGTGACAACTGCCCCGTATACGACATATAATCATACAGAGCTTCAACCATGGAATAATCATCCACAGCGGCCTTTTGAGAAAGAACACCGTAAGGTTTATTAATCAATATTATATCTCTGTCTTCATATATAATATCCTTTTTATTAATTTGGAAATGCCTTTTTTCACTCTCTTTTATCGGAGTGTTTTTGAAACCTGTTTTACCGTTTTCATCCGAAGATTTAACGTTTAAACCCGTTTTGATTTCGGAATATTTTTCGTTTTCAAAAACACATTCCCCATTAAGGCACATTCCCCCATTCATACTTCCGAATGTATCGCCTGTCTCTTTTTCCGTTGCTTTCCTACTTATGCCGGCAAATTTATCATATGTTTCATCGCTTAAGAAAAACTTTATAACATCTCCCTCCGAAACAATTTCGGAACCGGTTGCTTTTTTACCGTTAAGAGTAATATTTTTTTTTCTGAGCATTTTATAAAAAAACGAATCTTTCGCTTCGGGAAGAGATTTTCTTAAAATATTCATCAATTTACTTCCACGCGTTAATTCATTAACCTTTAGTTCTCTCAATTCATCTTTCTCCATGCCGGCAAATATTTATTCTTAACGGTATTTTTCAGAAGTCTCCCCCAACCCAGCGAAAAACCGTCAACGGCTATCAAAACAATCCCGTCAGACAGATTCATATCATTGATTTCATCGTATTCCAATGTCAGAGTTTCGCCCTTTAAATATCTGTCCGCTCTGGGATCGTTACTGCTTAGATTAATTACATTTCCGTAGTCGTCTTTTGAAAGCGCCAAAGCAAATGTTGTTGAGGGTTCAAATCTGTTTTTCTTCATATCTCCCATATAAAGGCCGTTTCTGAGAACCCTGTATTTTTTCCCTTCGGTAAAATCCGTTTCCGGAATTAAAAATACCTTATCGTTTCTTATAACTATTCTGTCTTTATCCAGGATAAATATTCCCGTCTTACGGTCTGTCCCTCCGAGTTCCGTTCCGTTAAGTGAGGATATAAATTCTTCCAATTCCTCCGGAAATTTTGCGGAAGCGGTTTTATTATCGGCGCCGGATACCCTACGTTTGTTTTTTTTTGTTTTTTTA
>ERZ808040.197-NODE-197-length-59665-cov-9.882963_pt1 | contig 59665 bp, 53 predicted proteins | sample MGYA00380191_ERZ808040 | MGnify/ENA primary metagenome ERZ808040 (study PRJEB31490, sample SAMN06133395) | mouse gut metagenome | isolation source: J6 | host: mice | place: China: Chengdu | collected 2015-05 ...
CAGTAGTGTATGTTTTTTTTTGCGGAAATCAGGGACGAAGAGAGCCTCTCCACCTGCTCCTCCGGCATATTGATTATGTGGAATGCAAGGCGCTGGGCCGTTTTGGAGCCGATACCCGGAAGCCTCGCGAGCTCCTCAATTAAATTGCTTATCTGACTGCTGTAGTAATCCACGTTTCCCTCGTTTCACACCGGCTCAGAACAAACCGCCGAAATTGCCCAGTCCGCCGGCGATGGAATTCATCATCTCGGCAGACTCCTCCTCCATCTTGCGGAGCGCCTCGTTGGCCGCCGCAACGATCAGATCCTGCAGCATCTCGATATCGTCCGGATCGACAACCTCCGGCGCAAGCTTCACCTCGGTAAGCTCTTTTTTACCGGATACTTTCACCGTGACAGCTCCTCCCCCGGCGCTGGCCTCCCAGACTTTCTCCTCCATCTCTTTGGTTTTTTCTTCCATCTGCTTTTGCATTTTCTGTGCCTGCTTCATCAGATTATTCATGCTGCCCGGCATAGCTCCCCCCGGAAATCCACCTCGTTTTGCCATTTTTTTTCTCCTTTCCTTTTCCCTTCACTCATCCAAAAATTCAACGGGAATTTTCTTTATCAGCTTTGTCAGATCCGGATATGTCCTGCCGTCCGCGGAAGTGTCACCGTCGAGCGCCGTCCGGATCTCCACCGACTTTCCGATCACCGCCTCCACAGCCTTCCGGATTTCCTCCGGATGCGTTCCCGAATCTGCCCACTGCCTGTCCACCTCATGCTGAAATACCAACACCAGCTGATTGTCGGCTCCCGGAGACGGCTTTGCGGCCAGCAGCGTGACTCGCAGGGACTGCGGCAGCCTCTTGAGTATCACGCTCCAGCGCTCCGCGATCTGCCGCATATCCTCCGTAAGCGCCTTTTCAAGCTCCCTCTCCGGAGTTTCCTGCGTTTCTTCCCGGCCGGCATCCTGCACTGGCTCCTGCCGCTCCGCCGGAGAAAAACTGCCGCTTTCCAGCTTCTGCTCCAGCTGCCGCAGCCGATCCGCAAGAGAACCGCAGTCCGCTTCCATCGCAGGCCGGCAGAGCTTGATCAGCGCCACCTCTACCATTACCCTCTTCTGCGTCGCGTATTTCAGCTGATTGGACAGCTCCGAAAAGATACGGATGTAGCGCATAAGCGCCTCGCTCTCCGCCGCCTCCGCCTCATGCTTCAGCAATGTCATCTGATCTGCCGACACCTCAAGCAGCTCCTCCATCTCCCCGGATATTTTCAATAGTAGAAGATTCCGAAGATACCAGGTAAAATCCACAGTAAACTGCGCCAGCTCCCTGCCGGCCAGAATAATTTCCTCCAGAAGCCGGATGCATTCCTTCACATTGCCCATGCTCACATACCGGTGCAGCTTTGCAAACACCTCGATATCAACGGTTCCAAGAACCTCCAGCACGTTCTCGTAGCCAAGAGTTTTCCCCGGATAAAAAGCAATGCACTGATCAAGCAAACTCAGCGCGTCACGCATCGCTCCGTCTGCCATCCGCGCAATATAGCGCAGAGCCTTATCCTCCGCCTCAAGCCCCTCCCTCAGCATCAGTTCGCGCAGGCGGGCCGCGATGCAGTCTACTGATATCCGCTTAAAATCATACCTCTGGCAGCGTGAGAGTATCGTAATCGGAATTTTGTGAACCTCTGTTGTCGCCAGAATAAACATAACATACTCCGGCGGCTCCTCCAGCGTTTTCAGCAGTGCGTTGAATGCGCCCGCTGACAGCATGTGAACCTCGTCGATAATATATACCTTGCGCCGTCCCTCCGTCGGAGAGTACCGGACCTCGTCCACAATCTCCCGGATATTGTCTACACCGTTGTTGGAGGCCGCATCAATCTCAATTACGTTCATGGAACCTGAAGCGCTTATGGCACGGCACACGGCGCACTCGTTGCACGGGCTTCCGTCTGACGGATGCTCGCAATTCACCGCTTTTGCCAGTATTTTTGCAACCGTTGTCTTGCCGGTTCCCCGCGTGCCGCAAAACAGGTAGGCGTGTCCCGTGCGCTCTGTTCTAACCTGATTGCGCAGAGTCGTCACAATGGCCTCCTGCCCTCTGACGTCGTCAAAATTATCCGGGCGAAATTTTCTGTATAATGCTGTGTAGGACATTGATATACCTCTTTCCCGCATACCGTGCCGGCCCGCAGCGCTGCACGGATAAACCTTTCTCTGTTCCGCCCTTTATTGTTCCGTCTTTTTAGAAAAGTGCTGATAATCCTTTGAACTTTCCCAGTCCCCGCCCCAGGTAAAGCCCCTGGCCGCAAAGGCCCGGCAGCATACATCCCCAGGCCTGATATAATAGGCGCAGTCAAGCGAACGATCCGCATATTCCGCTCCGTTTTCCGGAAGCACGCCGGCAACTCCGTCGCGCATCGGAAGATAAGGATTGTACAGCGGATTGATATCAACGGCGAGCCCATAAGCGTGAAGTGAAATAGTTTTTGTCCCCTCCACAAAACGGTAATTGAATGAGGAGGTATTATTGTCAGCCATTGATGCATCATCATCGGCATTATACTCATCGATCAGCAGAATTTTTTCTATCGGATATCGGGCCTGAAACAACTCCAGAAAAATATCGGCAATATCCTGCGCAATTGCCCTGTTTACAACCAGCTCACCGATATGAATCAGCCCGTCGAAGCCGTAGTGCAGCACACGGACATAGCGAAGCTCTTCGCATGGAACCGTGCAGCTTTCACTATATGATTTGCCCTTCATTCTCTCGAAGACCGCATCCGGTATCTCTTTAAAGGAAAAAAAGCCCGCCAGCTCTTTCTCTGCAATATTTTCCGGATCAACCGCCGTCCCAGCCTTCAGCAGCTCCGCTTCATGCGCCGTCCTGATCTTCACTTCGTCCGAGCCCTCCTCCGACTCTGATGCTCCGGCAGATTCCTTCTCGCCGCCTCCGCCCATGGCCTCCGGCCGCTCCCCAAAAATATTTATCTCTTCGGTCAGTATGCTGTCTGATACCGTTTCATTTTCTGTTTCCGCTTTATCCAGCGCACTTCCCTCTGCCCCAAGCATGCCGTTTTCCGTATCCTCTCCCCGCACATTTCCCCCGCAGGCTTCCGGCGGCCCGGTCGGCGCTGCGGAGACAGCCGTCCGCGTACCCGTCTGCACATCCTGAACAATGAAGTTCGGCGGCTGCGGCTCCCTGCTGCCGGCACAGCCGCACAGCCAGATCACCCAGCCTGCTATCGCCGCCCCCATCGGCAGCTTTCTTGTCATGCCACTTCCCATTCCGGTGCTTCGTCCTTCCAAATTTTCTCCGGAAATCTGCTGTTCCGGCTCTAGTCTTCTTCTATAATATGAATTTCCAGGAAATCAAAGTCTATTGTATCAATAAAATTATCCTGTGTAAACCTTGTCCGATCATGTTTTTTGAAATTTGCAATTGTCGAATCCAGCCATATCGGCCTGGAAAGGTCAAAGCTGAGGCATACCTCCTCCAGCGCCGCGAATACTTTGTGCGTCCTTGTGTCGGCTTCCGCTCTGCATACAACCATATCCCGGAGCATCCGGTTTCCCTTCCAGATTTTCGCCCACATCCGAAACACGGCATCACCTCCCCGCTGCGTAAAGTTCTCCTGCTCTAAGAAAGTATGTCAAATGTAAACAGGTTGTCGAAAGTTCTCAGCGTTTTGAAATCTCCCCTGCAGGTCAGCTCTCCTGACATAAATGCCCCCTGGAAAGTCGTCCTCCCGTTTACGATTTTATTCATCACCTCTCTGGTCGTTTTTGCAGCGACATCCACATCGCTTTCCTTCTTTTCTCCGTAGTAGCAGCGCAGCGAGTCCCCATTAATCTCGATTACAAGCGTCTTTTCCACATCAATAAAAAATATGGTATAAACTGCCCGGAAAGCTCTTCCCTGTGGCCTGAAATTATCGCGGAGATTTTTTTCAAACTCATACCTCTCTTCCGCTCCACCCTCACTTCCGAGCATTCCCCGGAACAGCTCCGAAAGCTCCTCGATATCCTTTTTCTGCTTCTGCACCCGTGCGTCATCGGACACATAACGGGAAAGCTGCTCGCTCTCCTGCGGCGTCAGTTCAAGCGGCTGGCTTACCGGAATGCTTTTTTTGACAACGTAATCACTGCTTGGCAGAATCCTGCCCTTTTGATTGACAATCCGATAAAATGCTTCCGCCTGCCGCTCAATAATTGTGCGGTACGGTGCACTCGTCTCAAATTCCGCCTGATTTTCCACAAAAACACGGATTCCTTCCGCAGAAAGTCCTCCCATAAGCTCCCAGGCCTTCACAAGCATCGCCTCAGCTTCCCGCTCGCCATAGGTATTGGCAACCACCACCGGCATCATGTAGATACCGCGCAGCTTTTCCTTATCGGCATAAAGCCAGCAGGCGTCGAGAAACTGATGCATAAAGCCGCCGATTCCCAGCCACTCCACATTTACCGCAAGAATAACACCGTCCGCCTCCTTCAGCGTGTTTGAAAGGACAGTTATATTATTCTTCTGTTCATAGAGATTATACCTGTCGACCTGTACCCTGAGCTCCTCCAGAACAGCCAGGATGCGATTCAGCACATAAAGGGTAGGATCTTCGATCAAGCCTCTTCCGCCGTAATATACATTTATCTTCATCAGAACCTCTTTCCGCCTTCCGGCCAAAATTCATCCGCAGCTGTCCGTGCCGCGTGCTTTTATTCACGCCCGTCTCTATTCCCGGAATCTTTTTCTTTTTTTACGCTCTTCCGCAGAAAAACAAATCCGAGCAGCAGCCCCGCAACCAGTCCTCCGATATGCGCAGCGTTATCCACTCCCTGGCTAGTAAGGCCGCCGTACAGACTCAGCACAACAAACAGAAGCATCTGTCTTGCCGTAAGCTCCTCAACCCTTCCTCTATGGAGCAGAATATTGGCGGCAACAGCACCGACCACTCCGAAAATCGCACCGGATGCACCGACACAGACCACATGACGCTCAATAATGATATTATAACTCATGGATGCAATCCCTGCAAGAATTCCCGTCCCGAAATAAAAAATCAAATACCGCAGATGTCCCGCCTGCCCCTCCAGATGATTTCCCAAAAACCACAGGATAAGCATGTTGTTTATCAGATGATCGATCCCGCCGTGCAGAAACATATACGTGATCAGGCGGTAATACTCATGCTGCTGCGCAACATTCTCCGCAGCAAGCGCTCCGCGCTTGTACAGAAGCCAGGCATTTTCCTGATCCATCCAAAGTTCTGCAGCAAGAAACACAAAAATATTAACTGCAATCAGCATAATATTGCAGATACTCTTCCGCAGTATCCGACTGACCGGCATCTTATTTTCCCTCTCCGGTTCCGGATTCCCCAGCTCAAAAACTGCTTTCTCCAGAGGCCCCTTCAGGCCGCAGAAGTCCCCCTGCTCCTCATACAGCATCAGACGGCTGCCAACTTCATCCACCACCCAGAAGCGCTCCCCTTCCGCAAAAAGCAGACGGGCTTTGGCCGGTTCTTCTGTCACAACAATATTCAACAGCTGCACAGGCCCGCGGCTTTCCCGCTCATATGCTCCGCAGATCTGCCTGCTGACATTTTCCTGCTGTTCCCTGGTCAGACTGTGTGCCCCTCCTGTAAAATAGGTCAGAACAAGAAAACAGCCGTCCGCTCCCTCCGAACCGGACTGATATACGCGAATCCCTGCCGCATTTACATTCACACTCCGGAATCCCCGTCCCCAAAAGAAACTGTCAAACTGCTGCTCCGTCATATCTGTCTCCTGTCAGCCTTTTCTGATATCCCGTCCCCGGTTCTTTCGGGTACCAGGTTTTATCCCCGTCGATCATTTTGGATATTGGCACGGCAATCTCTTTGCTCTGCCTTTCAATCCCTTTTTGCTTCTTCGTGTCCTGCCTTTACAACAGTTCTTTCATCCTCACCAGTTTCACGCATCCTCTGCCCACGCAAGCGCACATCGTACTGCCCTGTGCCAGCCGCGAAGTCTTGCCTCTCTTTCCGCCGGATCAAAGCCCGGAACAAAGCAGCGCTCTGTCACCCGACTGCTTTTTATATCTTCTGCGCTGTCCCAAAAACCTACAGCAAGTCCTGCCAGAGTGGCAGCGCCAAGGGCCGTGGTTTCGATGCAGGCAGGCCTTTGTACTGCAGTATTCAGAATATCCGCTTGAAACTGCATTAAAAAGTTGTTGGCGCTGGCGCCGCCGTCCACCCTCAGATTTTCCAGATGAATCCCGGAATCCTGCTCCATCGCCACCAGCACATCAAAGGTTTGATAGGCAATGGACTCCAGAGCGGCACGCACAAAATGATTTCGATTGAACCCTCTTGTAATTCCGACCATCGTTCCACGGGCATAGGGATTCCAGTAAGGCGCGCCGATCCCCGTAAATGCCGGAACCAGATAAACTCCATTCGAATCCTCTGTCCGGCGCGCCAGCTCCTCGGACTGCGCTGCGTTCCGAATCAGCCCCTGCTCATCCCGCAGCCATTGTATTGCCGCCCCTGCCACAAATACGCTGCCCTCCAGCGCATAGCAAGGGGCACCGTCGGCGCCGGCCGCTATCGTTGTCAGCAGCCGATGCTCCGATGCAATCCTTTTCTGTCCCGTATTCATCAGCAAAAAGCAGCCTGTACCGTAGGTGTTTTTCGCTTCTCCAGGTTCGAAACAGCACTGGCCGAACAGCGCAGCCTGCTGATCTCCCGCCGCTCCGGCAATCGGAATCTCTCCCCCGAATAAAGAAGCGTCCGTATAACCGTACAGGCAGCTGGAACTGCGAACCTCCGGAAGCATACATTGCGGAATGCCGAAATAATCAAGAATTTCATTATCCCAGCACATTTTCTGAATGTCAAACAGCATTGTACGGGAAGCATTCGTATAATCCGTAATATGCACACGTCCCCGGGTGAGATTCCAGATCAGCCAGGTATCCACTGTGCCGAACAGCAGATTCCCCTGCCTTGCTGCTTCCGCAGCACCCTCCACATTATCCAGGATCCATTTCAGCTTGGTTGCGGAAAAGTAGGCGTCCGGAATCAGCCCTGTCCGCCTGCGGAACATGTCCTCCACACCATCCTTCCGCAATCTGACAATAATGTCGGCTGTTCTCCTGCACTGCCAGACAATTGCATTATACACCGGCTGACCTGTGCGCCGATCCCAGACAATCGTTGTTTCCCGCTGGTTGGTAATACCGATTGCCGCAATATCTCCTGCAGATGCCCCGAGCTGAGCCATAGCCTCCACCGCGACGCTGATCTGCGACGACCAGATATCCATCGGATTATGCTCCACATATCCGCCGCACGGATAAATCTGAGGGAACTCCTTCTGCGCCGAGCCTGCAATTTTTCCATCCTTTCGGAATAAAATGCATCTTGAACTTGTTGTTCCCTGATCAAGAGCCATTATATATTTCGTCTCCATGCTGTTTCTCCTTTCAACCGTCTGCGGCAATTCTACAGACGGCCGCAAATCAGCGCAGATAAAATTCCTTTCCGTCCTCAAGACGCAGGCATCCCAGCTGCCCTTCCGGGCGGCCGGCTGCAAGATAGGCACAGCCGCAGTCCACATTAATCATGTTTTCTCCATGCCAGCAGATCATTGGGGCATGGTTCTGATAATGAATGGTGGGCGTATGGCCAAACAGCACCGTACCGTAATCCGACAAATCTTCCGTACCCTGCAGCCTTTTCCACAGAACGGTATTTTTAAGTTCACTGGCAACTTTCGGATTCAGCTTTGACAGGCTGTCAGCCGTCACCGTTTCCCCGGAAATCCCGGAGGTCAGCCCTTCCGTGTCCGGACACGCATGCACAAGGCAGTAGTTTTTCCCGTTTACTTTCACTGCAGGCAGAAAAAGAGGACAGCTTTCAAGATAAGCGATAATTTTTGCCTGTTCCTTATAGCTCAGGCATTGAAAAAAAACGCCTGCTGTAATATCACCGCCGTTTCGGCTCCAGTGATACATACTGTGCTCATATTCCGGCCCGGACATTTGTTCCAGCGTAGCTACCCGAAGCATCATATCCTCATGATTCCCCAAAAGCAGCGTTATATTATCTCTTTTCATAAAGTCCTGCAGGATACGGATGCCGTCTCTGCCCCGATCAATCGCATCTCCGAGAACATAGAGAACATCCTCCGGGCTAAACCTTATTTTTTCCAGCATTGCGAGATATAGTTCATACATTCCATGAATATCCGCCATGATATACGTGTATCCCACCGGTTCCGGCCGCCTTTCAAATATGCCTTTCGGCACATTTTCCCTTTTACGCAATTATACATCATCCTATTGTTCCAGGCAAGTAAAGATATAATAAATCTCTGCAAGCCCGAGCATATCTCCCGGTTTCAGTTCTTTGTGAACCTTCGGCGTCAGACGTTCCCCGTTTACTGTTGTACCGTTCAGCGAATTCAGATCCATCACATAGTGCCTCCCGCCCTGCCGTACCAGCCGGGCATGCCGTCGGCTGATGACGGAGTCCTGCAGGCAGCCGAAATATCCTGTACCTTTCTTCTCCTTGCCAAGCTCGAACGGGTATCCTGTCAGAACAATTTTTGCTCGTCCGCCGTCCATCGGTTCCAGCGCATAACTCCTTTCTTTACCGTTCAGCAGGACAGTATCCCCGGGCGCACCCAGCAGCACGGTATCGTCCAAAAACTCAGGGGAAGGTTCAAGCGGCATGGTGTCAATTCCATCCATGGCTAAGGCACCTGCTGTTCCGGAGATCTCATTTCCCCCGGAGTACACTCCTGCTGCTTCATCATCATCCGGCTTGTCCGTAAATCCCTTTGTCTGTCCAGATGACCTGTAATATTTTTCCGCCGCACAAGAAGCATCGCTCGAATTAGCCGGCCCCTTTCGGAGGGTATCCAGCAGCCATTGCATCACCTTCCTGTATGTACTTTCATTTTTCGGAGATTTCGATTCCTTTCTTTTACCGTCCGGACAGTTTTCATTTCTTTTCAGAAGCCTACCATCTCTTTTCAGAAACTTCCCATTTCTTTTCAAAAGCTTCCGTATGTTCTCTGATATCCGGCCTTTTTTGTTCTCCGGCACCAGTCCGTCCTCCGGCAGATACCTGCCCTCCGTTGTTTTTTTGTTCCGCTCTTCCGGTCGGGGCGTCAGGATCTCATGAAAATCCTTTCTTTCCAGATAGCTTTGCTCCTCCTCCTTTTGCGCCTCAAGAATCTCTCCGCAGAGTTTACGCAGGCTGAAAATGCCGCTTCCCTTCTGGCGTATTCTCGCATGCAGCAGGTATACCAGGGATACCGATGCTCTGTCCTCATAATTCAGGCAGCTCATCAGCTCCTCAAACAGCCCGGCCAGCTGTTCCCTGATATCTTTTCCGTAATCCGGAAGATACAAAAAGCTATATTCCTTTCCGTCAAAATAAATATCCTGCAGGCTCAGCAGCATATCCTCCTGCGCGAGCAGATAGCTTTCCAGTATTATCCCCGTATCTTCGATCTGTCGCATCAGTGTGCTGATTTCAGCTGTACCAGGTGAAATTCTGCTGAATTGCTCCGCCAGAGTAAGGCTGCTTCCCGTTTCATACCTGTATTGAATATGTTCGTTAAATGCCTGCATTTTCACTGGAACTATCCCGGCAATCCGGTTTTTCTGCAGCATTTCCTCCTTATAACTCTCTTCCTTCAATGGGACGGAAAGCAGCAGACAGCCATCCTTCTGCTCTCTTATAAACGGCGGATCACTCATCGTTTCCTTCCCCTCACACATTCCCATTCCTTTTCCAGCCCCTCCCTTTTCAAAGACTTTAACAATCGAATTTTAATGCATATAACCGTCCGGCGCTACCGGCTCTGCAGCAGAACGCTTACCGCTCGCGTCAGTTCCTCGCGCACTATAAACAGCACGGTTCTTTTCCAGGCCAATCCGGTAAACTCTTCCGGAACGAGCCACGAAAATAAGAGCGGACGACGGCAGTGGAAATAAGCATCTGCTTTCAGGCCCAGACCTGCTTTCTCTATATGAACGGCTTCGGTCTGAAATAAAAAAAGCCGGTTTTCCAGTTCCTGATAAAACCACTCCTGCATTTTTACTTTCTCCCTTTCTGATGCAGAAACAGCATAAAGAAGTCCTCGTTTTGTCATCGCGGGCTTCGGAAGATGACCATCATAAGGTTCTGTTCCATAAACAAAATAATCATCCGCTCTGCTATACAGACGCTGAAGCGAATTTTCAATAACCAGTCTGTCATGCAGATACATCGCCAGCCATATAACAAACAAAATTAAAAGAATAAGGAGCGGCAGTAAAAAGGCCGCCTCCACAGTAATACTCCCCTTCCGCTTTTTCATTTTGTGCCTCCTGTTCTCATCCTCCTCCGCCTCCTGCTAAAAGCAGCACCTGCGCTGCAGTCAGAAAAGGAACAAAGGGCATTTCATAATTCCGGGACTTACGTCTGAAAATAAGAAGCCCGCCTGCCCATACTGCACTGAAAAGCAGAGCAGTCAGAAAAAGCTCTGTATTCTCCCGAATTCCCAGCAGAAGCCCGGTTGCTGTAAGAAGTATTGCATCCCCCATTCCGAATCTTCCTCCGGAAAGCCTGCTCACAAGCATCAGCAGACCGCCCTCCGCACAGCCTGCTGCACCTGTCCACAATGTTCCCTCCGCAAATCGTATCAGAAGCGCGGCCATAACTGTACAGATCAGTCCTTTTGTGTTGAGCTCCTTTTTTCTTATATCTGTCAGACAGAAGCCTGCCAACAACAAAAGGGAAAATATCCGTTTTATCATTATATTACCTCCATGCTGCCATGCTGCTCTGGCGTTTATTAACCGGCTGCACATTTGCTGCACGGCCTGTATTTCTCTGCTTCCTGAACTGTTATTTTCTTTACGCTGCGCTTAATCCTGCTGCAATCTTTGGCGGAATGATAATGGGTTCCGGTTTTTGTAACCCATACCACTGCAGGGCAATTCTGCGGAGCCACGCAGCTTGCGCACGGATAATAGATGCCTCCGCTGGCATTTCTGCTTTGACCGATACGGTCAAAAGCCTTTTGCTGCAGGCTCGGTTTAATATAAGTGCAATCCCTGCTTTTATGATACACGGTTCCTGTTTCCGTCACGTAGACAAAGCCATCCTCTGTCTCCTTTTCCGTTTCCTCCCCGAAAAGTTCAAGCTCTCCATCCCCCGAAAAGCTCCGCATCAAAAATCTCTTTTCCAGAGTTACGTCAGGCAGAAGCTCATGAAATACAGGAAATTTCAGCTGACAGGAGATGCAGATTACGGTCATCTCATCTTCTGCATAAATATCAGACCCCAAATAAGAAATCCCATCCAGCCCGCCCATTATAAGCTCCCCTGTCAGACTGTCCTCCGGCAGGCTCCGATGCAGGGATGACCGGAACCAGGCCCTGCTCCCCGCTCCCCTCAGCAGTTCTAAGGCGGCTTCCGCCACAGCTTCATAACCCTCCAGTTTTTTCTCTGCCAGTTCCAGCTCTGCTCCTGCATATTTCAGCAGATATCCGCAGTCTGAAACCGTCTGCATCACTTCAAGTCCGGCATAAGTGAGCTGCTGCTCAGCCCACAGGATTCGAAAAAGGTGCAGAAAAAACAGAATTATACTAACTGCGGCCGGAAGCAGCAGAGCTGTCTCTACGGTCAGTGAGCCTTTTTTATTTTTCTGTTTCATTTCTCACGCCTCCTGCTGCGGACAGAAGTCTGTTCTTTTCCCGGATAACTTTGGCTTTCTGGAGAGAATTCAAGTTTTTAGTTTATGAAAAGAACAGACCTCTGTCCGCATTTGTTCACACTGGTTACCTTATTGACCGCTGTGCTGCTTCGTTACGTACGGGTCAGATACCACTTTCCTGTTCCGATTCCTGCTTTGCAGAAACCTTTAATATGAAATTCCATATCTGCAGTTATGCTTTATTTCATCCGGCAGCAGAATCCCGGCTGCCTGTAGAAATCGAATCGGCACTGCGGCCTCAGCACTTGCCGTAACACTGTAAACACAGTTTTTCATGCGGAAGCTGTCGTCATATTTCAGGCGCACCATCTGCTGAGCTACATCCATCGCTGCCAGCGTTCTGCCTTCCTTCTCCTTCAGCAGCAAGAATAAATACAGATATTCCCTGTAACTCTTCAGCACCCCGCCGGCCTTCTCCTCTGACATTGCCTCCGCTTTTCTATCAATCATGCTTTTCGAAAAGACAGTAAGCTCTTTAAAATCAACTGCCTGTCTGCTGCGCTGAACAAAAAACTCAGTTTCACCTCCTCTTGCCAGACAAGCAGTCTCTGTCACAGCGCATTCGGCCGCCCACAGCATCCCGATCAGCAATTCTGTCAGCAGCACCAGGGCGCCGATCCCGGTAAACCCAACCAATGCTGTGGCCGCCTGCTTCATCTGGAGCCTGCATTCTCTGCTGGTATACAGTGCCAGCAGATTCATGGCACAGCGTATCAAAAAAATGCGGCTGATTGCCGACGACAGATTATCTGCATCGTGTCTCTCCCCAAATACTATGTATTCCAGCTGATATGCAAGCCCTTCTGTCACCTCCGTTCCCACTGCCGGGTATCCTGACAGGACTGTCCCCGCCCCGTCCTTCCCGGAACTTTTCTCCTGACTGTCTGCAGCGCCCGGGTCTGTAAAATCCGAGTAATGTCCCGACAAATACTCGATGAACAGAGCCTGCTCCAGCATCTCCTCCATTCCTCTGCTCAAGGCCCCGAAAACACCTGATTTCTCCAGCAGGAACAAGGCGTCCTCCTGACCATCAAAAAGGTCCCCCAGCGAAAAGCCCGGCCAGCTTCCCTCTTCGCCCACCCCTGCCGAAGGCAGATCAACCGGCTGGATGCTTCCCTTTGAAATGTTATCCGGTTCCTCCAGTACCAGCCCGGCCAGCCCGTATCGGATGAGCTGATAGATTACTCCCGTAATGGAGCCATTGCCGTCGGAGAGTACAATATCCTGATAGGAAAATACCAGCTTATCAGTCTGAAAGCCAAGAAGCACACTTTCCAGAGCCCTTAGCCCCGCCTCGCATTCCCACGGCATACCGACAGGTGCTGCACACAATGCTCCTGCTTTGATCTCCGCATTTCTGAGCACTTCCGCATTATGCAGCAGCGCACTTTTCATCCCCTCAATATCCTTCAGAAATCCCGCCTGATTCTCCAGGCTGAGCTGCGACAACAGCTTGTCATTCTGCTCCTTCAGCTCAGTATAAATTTCCTCAGGCAGCCCCGCTTTGTCTCCTTCCAGTTCCTCCGCATACTCCTGCAGCTGCTTCCGCGCCGCGATCCGCTCACCGTCAAGCCGTTCGATCAGAACAATTGCCTGTTCCGCTTTCTGCCGTGAAGTCTGAATCATGGAATAAAGAGAGGAAAGCAGCATATAGTATTCGTTCTGTGCTTCGGATATCGCACCAGCCTGAACTTCCATCTCCGCCAGAAGCTCATCTTCCAGCTCTTTCCCTTTTCCTTTCGTTTTCTTGTATTCTTCCTGGAGCCGTTCGAATTCCTGCTCCGCGCCATACATGACGGATCTTCTGTTAAGCATATCCCGGATCATTTCGGACGGCCCGCAGTAATGCCACCACTGCGCGCGAAACAGTTCTTTATTTCCCGGAACCAGCCTTTCCTGCACCAGAGCACCCGGAGCCATCTTTTTTACAAAGGCATCTGCCATCCTCGGCTGCCCGACTATATTTCTGAGGACACAGCTTCCGTCCGTTTTGAAACCGTCGACGCATTCCAGAAGCTCCAGCAGCGTTTGTTCGACTCTTGCGGTTCCCTGCTGCGCCCTCATTGTCTTCTGAAGCACTAAACCAACCTGCTGTGCTTCTCTGAGCTGATCAGCCGAGGCGAAAAGCCATTCCGCAAGTCCCCCTGCAGCCTGGTATTTGGCATACTGTATTGCCTGTTCATAGAAGGCGGCTCCTCCGCTTTCTGTCAGCATGACAGCGGAGTCTATTTTTACATTTTCAAATGTTGGTTCCAGCCAGGAATTCCCTCCGGTATTCTGGTGTAAAAACCACTCCAATTCACTTTCAAGCGCTTTGTCTTCCTCGCTGTTCTCCGGGATGCAGCGTGCAAAAATATGATAGTTTTCATACAGCGGCAGAGAATAACTCCCCAGAAGGGATTTTACACTTACTTCCATTATCCTCTCCGCTATCCCCCTGCAGGCACCGACATGCGCCGATTCCAGCAGAACTGTCAGAAGCGCTATTATCAGCAAAAGCGACAGACTGAAAAATGCGGTTATCGCCCCTTTTTCTTCCCTTTCCGCATTTATAACGGCACCTCTCATCACAATCCCCCTCTCACAGCACCCCGGCAGCAGCTCAAATCCCTATTTTTCCTGCCCCCTTGCTGATATCGTTCAGCGCGTTTGTCACAATGCCCTTGATCTGTGTCTGAAACAGCAGTACAAGACCAATCAGAATTACCAGAATCAAAATAATCTCCACCACGCCGATTCCTCTGTTATCTGCCGAAAGCACAGTGATTTCATTCTGTTTTCCGTTCTCATTTTGTACTGCATCTTCTTCCTGTTTTTCTGCTTCAAACTGCATTCCGCTTACCTCCCGGCATCTGTTTTCGTTCTGAACTTCATTTTTTGCGGTTTCCGCGTTGCCCATATCTGCTTTTTCCGTATTCCCTTTATACATTTTTCCTTCCTCCTGTTCACCGTTTGTGCCGGCACCATTACCGGCATGGATTTTTCTTTTATTTTCGCCTATCTTTCGCTGCTTCGCTGCCCGCCAATATACAGCCTATTTGAGTTGCCGTACTACAGCACCGCCCCCGTCAATGCTGCACCATTTTCCGCTTCCGGAAATTCATCCGTTCATAAGGGAAGTTTCCGAAAATTCATCCGCTCATAAGGAGAAGCTTGAAAACGCAGGAATCAGTATTATGATAAGCACCAGTATCAGCATTCCGCCCATAGGCAGCAGCAGCCTTGTTCCCGCTTCCTCTCCTCTTCTTCTCGCCTGTGCCATCCGCTCAGAAAATACCTCATGTGCTTCCGTCTCCAGAAGCTCCGCAATACCGCGGGAACCCTTTTTGAGATTCTGTGATAATATAGCCGCGAACCGCAGATAAGGTAATAGTCCGCAGCGTCTGCCGAATATTTCATAAGCCTGAAGTTCCGGCATTCCGACTTCCAGCTGTGCCGTGGTGCGCCTCATTTCCTCATAAACATAGCGGCTTCGTCCGCCTTTTTTGTAATCCTCTGTCATTCGTTCCCAGGCCCCGCGGACATTCATTCCTGCCCCCAAAAGCAGCAGAAATCTGCTCAGAAAATCAGGATAATCGGCAAGCAGCTGCCTTTCTCTCTTTTTCATGCGGCTTCGAAGCTCCGATGTTTCACGTAGGCAGATCAGCACCATCGCGCCGACCCAGAGCAGCAGATATATTTTTCGGCTGCTGCCTCCGCCTTCCTCCTCCCACCGAAGCTCACCGTCGGATATTGTCTGCGGCAGTTCCAGATAATCAAGCCTTGACGTTCTTGCCCCGCTCTCCTCAACCGCACGGCGAACCTCCTGCTCAAACAATTCCTGTCCGCTGTACGGGTAAGGCAGCACTACGACCGAATAGCTTTTCGTTCGGCTTTCATCACCGTATGTTACTGTCGCCTGAAGCAGCAGCTGTTCCGGCTCTTCCAGCTCGAAATTACACAGCTCTCCGTCGGCCTTCAATATTTGACTGTCCGAAACTTCCCAGGTTACCTTAGTTTCGAGCTCCGGAAGGGAAGCTGACAGCACAAGGGGATACTCCACTGTGAGCAGAGAAGCGTTTTTCCCGCACATTTCTTTTTCCAGCGTTGCAAAGGCTTTATCAAACAGTTCGTCCAGTTCCCTCCCCGTTTTCACCCGCGCGTCAACATCCAGCAAAAGCCGCATGGAATATACCCCGTTTCCCACACGGAGAAGGATTTCGCTGCTTCCCCTCTCAGGGCGCACTATCCTGTTTTCCCCGTAGATTGCAGACTCTTCCCGGCTTCCGGCCGCAGATATCACCAGCAAAGCGCCGAGCAGCAAACCGACGGAAATTACCTTTATTTTTCTTTTCCTCTCGAAACGTTTTTCACAGAGTTCCGCTTTTTCCATCGGATAAAGCATTCCGAGCATGTCTCTTATCTCCTGCTTCAAATTTCAGATCCATCCTCCTTTCGTTTTGCCTGAACTCCGGCCAGAGAAATATGTTTTACTCAAGCTGCCGCCCGCCTCATAAAATGGGTTGAATCCCACAATTTGACCCGTCTAAAGCTCTATTTCCGTAATACGCTCCATCAGCCATGCCAGAAACAGATAGGCCAGCAGCATTGCTGTCATCAGGATTCTGCCGAAGACCCCCTCATAAAGCATGTCGAGAAACCCCGGAGAGCAAAGCCTGAAATATACGAGAATTCCTGGCGGAATCAGCCGCATCACTCTGCATTCGAGCCGCTTTGCCGTCAGTATCGTGTGGATCTCGCGTTTCACCTCCGTCTTGCCGGACACTACGGCCGCCGCCGAACGTATGATGCGGAGCAGATCTCCGCCGCTCCGCTTCGCTGTCGTATACAGCTCGGCAAAGCTCTGCGCCTCCTCCAGGCCGCTTCGTTCCGCAAAGCCGCGGAACGCTTCCTCTGCCGGAACCGAATTTTCCATCGCTCTGCATATTCCGCTCAGCTCCCGCCGTATCCATGAATCCCCTGAATACAGACAGGCGAGATCCTTTTCTGCGGCCGCCGCCGCGTTTTCCATGGAATAGCCCGCTTCTAGGCAAGCGCCGAGACTTGTCAGCGCATCGCGGAACTCCGCCATTCTTCGAAGCCTTTCCTCCTGCTCGGCTCTTTTACGGATTCGGGAAAGATACAGCGCAAAGCCCGGCAGCAGAAGCAGTCCGCTAAACCAGCTGTCATAGAGCAGCAAACCAGATACAAGACAAAGCAGCGTATATTTTGCCGCTGAAATAAAGAACATTTTTATATCGGGCCGGGCCGCGGATCTTCTTTGATTTATCATTGCCGTCTCCTCCTCCGCACTCTATGTCCGGCAGCTTTCCGCCCCTGCTCCGGCTCGAATAAGCTTCTGTCTCCTCAGCAGGCCTGCTCCTCGGCTTTTCAGTTCTCCGGTCACCCTGCCGTCCCTGTCCTGCCCCGATTCTTCAAATTCATACAGGCAGTTCAGCTCGATCTCTCCGTCCACGCAGTCCAGCACCTCGGCAATTTCAAGCACCCGGCGGGATTTATCACGTAGCCGCCCGAGATGTACAATAATATCTATCGCTGACGCAATCTGTTTTCTCACAGCGAGCAGCGGGATATCCGTCCCGAGCAGCACCATGGTTTCCAGTCTCAGCAGCATATCCTGCGGGGAATTGGAATGCCCGGTACTCATCCCGTTATGTCCCGTATTCAGAGCCTGCAGCATGTCAATCGCGGCAGCATCCCGTACCTCTCCGACAATAATCCGATCCGGCCTCATCCTCAGCGAAGAGCGGATAAGGTCACGGATGGATACCTCATTTTTCCCTTCCACATTCGCGTTGCGCACCTCCAGTCTCACAAGATTCGGGATGCCCCTCAGCTGCAGCTCGGCGGAATCTTCTATGGTAATCACCCGCTCGTCCTTTGGAATCGCGTTGGAAAGCGCGTTTAAAAAGGTAGTCTTACCGGAACCGGTTCCGCCGGAAATGAAAATGTTGTAGCCGGCGGCCGCAAGCGTTTCCAGAAAAACGGCCGCTTCCTTAGTCAGCGCTCCCATCTCCACAAGGCGCGGCATGTCCAGCGCTTCCTCCGGAAACTTTCGTATCGTCACAACCGGCCCCTCCAGGGCAACCGGAGGAAGTACGATATTTACCCGCGAACCGTCCGGCAGCCTGGCATCCACAATAGGAGACGCTTCGTTGATCATACGGTTCGCCCCCGCAACGATCTGCTGCACCACCTCCTCCAGCTTCTGCCGGGAATCAAAACAGCGATCCCATTTTCGTATCCTGCCGTTCTGTTCGATAAAAATCTGCTTCTCGCCGTTTACCATAATCTCAGAAATACTGGAATCCTCCACAAGCTCCTGCAGAACATCCAGTCTGCGTATGGAATTAAAGATTTCCGTACGCAGACGCAGCTTTTCCCTTATGCTGATATACCCGCCCTGCAGTCTTTCGCATATACCTGCATCAATCAGCTGCTTCAGTTCATCATCCGACATATCCCGCGACAGATCAACCGTTTTCATAACATAATCCAGAAGCTCCTGCTTCCTGCCGGCCCGAAGCTCTGCGGTTTCCCCGTTTCCGCCGCTCTCCCTTTTCCCGGCGCGCGCCTCTTCCTTCTCTTCCTCATCCGGTTTCTCCCGTAAGGCTCCCGCCCGGTTTCCCCCTAAAATATCCTTAGCCTCCTTTTTTAGTCTAAAATTCCTTTTGATTATTTCAATTATTTACTCGACTTTTAATAGCTGGTCTTTCTTTGCTTTTCATCACACGCTAACGCCTTTTGTCTTCTCCACTGTCAAGCAGCTTTTACTAACAGGCAGATTGACAGACCGCGCCGCTTGTCCCGCCTTCCCCTTGGCTTGCTTCCAAGAGTCCAGGCCCAAAACTAATATCGAAAACTCAAATAGAAGACTCATATCGAAGACCTATTTCTCTGTCTTACGGCAGCCTTTCCGCCAGCTCGGCCAGCATGGAGGTTTCATCGGCGTATTGTATTTTAACAAGCTTTCCGGAAAAAGCCGGTTCCCGCGCCTCCGCCTGCCGGACAAGTTCCTGTTCCCGCTCCGCTGACCGACGATCCTGCGGACTGACCAGAATCACCTGTTCCGAAAGCTCCATCGCTCCGGCGGACGCATCAGTAAAACCCCCTGCATCAACAATTATGCAGTCGTATCTGTCAAGCCGGGCAGCGGCTTCCAGAAGCGCTGAGAGCTCAGCCGACGTGCATTCCGATATATCCGCCCAGTGGGATACTCCGTACAGGCAGTCCATCCGCTCATGCTTTCGTATCAGTTTTGCAATATGTTCTTTGATTTCACTGGAATTCTGTTTGATAAAATAGATTGCTTCCGTCAGTGCGCTGCTTCGTGTCCCCGACACGGCAGGCATAAAAAACGGATCAAGCGATAGGTAGAATATTTTTTTGTCCCTGCTCTTCTTTCTGGCAAGAGCATAAGCCAGCGCGGCATCCGCGCCGATGCTGCAGACCGTCCAGATTCCGGTAGCCGGCGAAGCTCTTCCCCGCCGTTCAGGCCGCAGCTCCTCGTAAAAAGCCATGAGCTCGCTCAGTATCTCCTGCGCGGACTGAAACCGGAAAATAACCGGCGGCCCATCCTCCCTCACAAGTCCACGGCCCGAAAGCAGCACAGTTCTGCATTCCGGCTTCCGCTCCATCCCGTAATACAGCTCCGCTTCACAGAGCAGCAGCCCGATCGCATGCGTTTCCGCATAGCTTTGAAAGCTTTCCTCCCTGGTGAACGCGGCCGCCGTTATCCCGGCAAAAGCCTCCTGCTGTTGAAAATAGCTCAGCAGGCGCGTTATATAGGCCTCTTCCCTGTCGAGAACGGCCAGTATCTGTTCCATCGCACCACCCCTTTCCGTTCGGTAGCGCTATCATATTCGATTCCGGACGCCCTGTCAAGACGTTTCCGCTCATTCCGCCGAAGTTCGTCAGGGTGCCCTGATTTCAGCCCCGGTTTTGTGAATTTTATCCCCGCCTGTCTGTACAGGAACCCCGCAGTCCGCTCGACACTTTTCACAAAAAGCTGTTCTGAAATTTTACACAGGGCAGCTGTTCCTGAATAACAGCGGTATTTTTTGCCATACTCTGAATAATTATAGAAGTAAGAAAATAAAAGGAGGCCTTGCTCATGCTTTTCTTTCATTCCAAAAAGGAGGATGAGGACAACAGCGCGCTCATGGCAGAGCTCGCCCGCACAAAACTCGCTCTTGACACCGCATATTCCAATTTTGAAAATGTTGTCGATCCTGACCTGATCGACAGCTGCATCTACGAGGTCAACGCAATTCAGCAGCGCTACCGGTATCTGCTCAAGCAGCTGAAGATGGACGAGACCCCTGTGATAGCCGCAAAGTAGACCGTGACTCAAAAACAGAAGGAGACTGCGCCCGCACCGCATACCGGCCGGATAAAACCATTCGGCCAAGACACGAAACAGCTCCCGAGACCGATCTGCGCAAAATCAAAAGGGCTGCCGCACGGAGAAAAATGATACGAGACAGGGCAGTTTTATCTTTGACACATACCTTATCCGTGTACATTTAACTTTGTGCAACAGCCCTCCGCATAACTATCGGAGTACTACCACGCTGTAGGACGGCAGCGTAACCGTATCACCGGAAAGCTTTACCTCCTCCCCGTCAACGGACAGCCAGCCTGCAATCTCACTGTAGCCGTACTGTGATTTTGACAGCTTCACCTGCTTGCTTTCCGTCTCGGAGAGATTGTAGAGCAGATAAATTTTCTTCCCGTCGTATTCCTTTGAGATTGCGGCAATATCCCCGTCTGTAATCTCCTCCAGACGCGCTACCGTACCGCGCGCTATCTCCGGATTCTGATTTCTCAGCAGAATCGTATCCTTATAAAAACTGTAGATGGACTTCGGATCCTTCATCTGGTCAAGCGCTCCCGCGAAACGGTGCTCCTGCGGCTCCATATCCGCCGGCCCGTTCGTCATGCCGGAAATCCGGCTGTCCGTCGTCCAGAACATCGGCGCGCGTTTGTTCTCGTCCTTTCCGCTGCCCGTCATCCCGATTTCCTCTCCGTAGTATACAAAAGCACTTCCGCTCATCAGTACATTCAGCGCGGCAGACATTTTTATTTTTCTCTCGTCATAGCGCAGACAGCCCGCCGCGCGTCCCATATCATGATTAATAAAAAACGGAGCATCAATAGCGTCCTCGCGGTATTTGCGGATGGTATTCTGCGCCTTTACAAGTTCCTTCGCATAAGCCTGGGCGTTGTTCACATCGCCGGTGAAGACAAGCGTCTTTACAATGCGCCCGTTGGAATCTCCGAATTCAAAATTAAAAAAGCTGTCGATTCCGCTCTCATAGTACTGGGCGTAAACGTTTAAGCCCTCCCACGCCTCGCCGACCATATAGGCATCCGGGTCCGCCGCTTTTACATAATCGTTCACCCAGCGCAGCACTTCGATATTCTTTGTCGGATTTCCGCTGTAAAATTCCTTTACCGCATCGAGGCGGAAGCCGCCGACGCCCTTTTCCAGCCAGAAATCAATCACTGCTTCAAATTCCCGGCGCAGTGCTTCGCTCTCGAAATTCACGTCCGGCATCTCGCTCCAGAAGCCGCCTTCGTAATAATAACCGCTCGTACCTGCCTGATACCAGGTTGTAGACGACGGATTTCCCTTGACAAAATTATAATACCCGACATATGGACATTCCTCCGCAGACGGCTCCTGTCCCTCGCCCAGCGACTCCAGATATTCCTTCGCCTGTACGAACCAAGGGTGCTTCGAGGAGGTATGATTGAGCACCAGATCCAGGATCACCTTGATGCCCCGCTTCTCGCACTCTGCCATAAGCGCATCGAAATCCTCCATCGTCCCGTATTCCGGATCAATCTTCATATAATCCTTGACATCATATTTATGATATGTCGTGGACGGCATAATCGGCATAAGCCATATTCCGTTAAACCCCAGCTCCTGTATATAATCGAGCTTTGAGATAACGCCCTGCAGATCGCCGATACCGTCGCCGTTGCTGTCGCAGAACGAATATACAAAGATTTCGTACCAGGTGCGGTAATTATCGTCAATGCTCTGAACTTCTCGGCTGCGCCAGTCCGACGTCTTCTTTCCGCAGCCGGAAAGGCCTGCGGCTGCCAGCGAACACGCGAGCAGAAGCGCAAGAAAACGCAGTCCGCGCAGAGCGCCATGTTTTTTCCTCTCTCTCATACAATCTTCCTTTCTGAAACCGGAATCAGGACATGCTCCGGCCTCTTCTTCTCCGGATATCCGTAATTCCGGAATTATTAAATTACGAAGATTCCGAAATCCAGAAGATTCCAATTGCAATATCCCAAAATCGGGGAGATGCCCTGTTCCTGTAAATCAAGAAGCAAAATTGCAGTCCGGCCGAGCGGCCGGGCTGCAATATAATTCATATCTGCCCTGCGGAGAACTCCGCCCCTTTTGTGTTACCGGTCAATGCTTTACGGAAAAAGGGCGCTCCGTAAAATTTTCCAGGAATCCTCACCCTTTTGTCAGCCCTTAACCGCTCCTGCAACGCTCTCCACATAGAACTTCTGTGTGAACAGGAACAGAACTGCGATCGGTATCGAAATAATAATACATCCCGCAAAGAACTGCGTATAGTAATACTCGATAAACTCCTTCTCAAGCATCGTCCAGAGACCGATCGCCACGGTATAATAATTCCGGTCGTTTCCGAGAATAACCTTGGCAAAAATGTAATCCACCCATGGACCCATAAACGAGGTCAGCAGCGTGTACACGATAATCGGTTTGGACAGCGGAACCGTAATGCGGCGGAAAACATCCCATTTCGTTGCACCGTCAATGTAAGCGGCTTCGTCGATGGTCTTCGGGATCGTATCAAAAAATCCCTTAGCGATGTAGAAGCCCAAGCCGGAACCTCCGGCATACACGATAACAAGCGCAAGCAGCTTCATCGGACCGCTTTCCAGAAGACCGAGGCCCTTTACAATATAATAGACCGCGATCATGGACATAAAGCCCGGGAACATTCCGAGGATCAGTGCGATATTCATATATTTCTTGCGCATCTTGAAACGAAGCCTCGACATAACATAGGATACGCAGAGGACAAAGAATGCGGCCAGCAGACAGCTGAAGATCGCGACAATCAGCGTGTTCAAAAACCAGCGCGGGAAATTCAGACTGCCTTCCTGAAACAGCACGTTTTTATAATTGTTCAGGGTGAAGCCCCGCGGCCAGATATAGCTCTTCGTCGAGCCTCCCTCCTCGCGCAGAGAGGTCAGAACAGCAAAGAAAATCGGCAGCACCCATATAATCGAAAGAATGGCAAGAATAACATGAACCACTACATTATTGACGATTTTTCTCGTTCTCATTGAGCCTTGTCTCTTCATCACTGGAACGCCTCCTCATTCTTGTAGGATCCGGTATGCCGGTAGGTCAGCAGCGACAATGTCGCCAGAATCACGAAAACGATAATACCGATGACCGCACCGAGATTATAATCCTTGTTTGTGATTGTCAGCTTATACAGCCAGGTTACAAGAAGATCCGTCTCACCTGCGAACTGATTGTTAATTTTGTCAGGTCCGCCTCCCGAGAGCAGGAATATTACGTTAAAGTTATTGATGTTTCCGGTAAACTGCGTAATAAGATTCGGCGTCGTCACAAACAGCATGTACGGCAGCGTAATCTTAAAGAACATGACAAAGGCATTTGCGCCGTCCACCCTGGCCGCCTCATACAGATCCTCCGGGATATTCTGAAGAATACCGGTCATGGTCAGGAGCGAGTACGGAACGCCGATCCAGATATTGATCAGGATAATCATGACTTTGGCAAGTCCGCCGTCCGTAAAGAACGGTACGGCATCCTGCGAGCCGATAATCCCGAGCTGGCGCAGAAGAATATTGGCAGCGCCGTTTGTGTTGAAAATGGTGCGCATTACCAGAAGGGAAACGAACTGCGGCACTGCAATCGAGAGTACAAAGGTAAAGCGCCAGAAGCCCTTGAATTTCGTATCCTTCCGGTTGATAACGATCGCAAGGATCATTCCGAGGATGTATGTTGTAACCGTGGCAAGAACCGCCCAGATCAGCGTCCAGCGGAAAACCGGCCAGAACGCGTTCGACAGTTTGCCGGTCGTACTGAAAATCTCCTTGAAATTGGCAAGGCCGACCCAGTCAAACAGGTTGCCCGGCGTCTGATGCTCGTGATCGTAATTGGTAAACGCAATCAGGATCATGAACACAAGCGGGATAACAGTGAAGCAGATAATACCCGCAACCGGAGGGAAAAGCAGAAGATTATGCAGTTTTTCATGCTTCAGCATCCGCAGATCCTCAAGGAAGGTCGGCATCGGCTTCCCCTGCTCTTTTTTCTGCTGCGCGGCATAAGCGCTGCGAACGGATGTGGTAAGTATGACAACCGCACCCAGAATAACAAAAATCGTGATAACGCCGTACAGCAGGCAGAGCATGGAGTCATCGCCTGTTTTGTATTTGTAGATCATCTCCGCTTCGTCCCAGTATTCCTGCTGCTGCACGGTTCCGAGCGTTATCATATCTCCGATCGCGCCGATACCGAAGCTCACCATATAGGCAAGGAAACCGATCTCGATTCCCAGCATGATCAGTCCCTTGATGATCTGGCCGTTCACCAGATTGCCAAGCCCCCATACGGCGGCCGACAGCCTTGTCAGGGTATTCCCCTTCCTGAATGCAACAGCGGTAGCCGCCTTCTCGGAATGCCCTTCGGATTTTTTATTCTTTTTCCCAAACATCATGTCGCCTCCTCGTTGATTCAGCAATTGTTTTATGGAATATCCTTTGTGCAGAGGGCTGCACAGACCCTCTGTCCAAAAGAGAGCTGCCGGCTCAGCCGGTCAGCTCTCTCATTCTGCAATGCAGATAATTACTCGACCTTCATTGCCTCGCAGAAGGCGTCAAGCTTCGCCTTAACATTATCCTTGTTCAGAGCACCGCTGCGGATCTCAGTAGCGATGGCTCCCGCATTGTTCCAGTACTTTGCACTGAAGTTCGCGTTGGTCGGCTGCATAACGGAAGCGTTGTTGGACTCGTCAACAATAACCTTTGCCAGCGGGTCTGCCTGCACGTCCGCAGCATTGCCTGCGTTGATATTGGTCGGGATCTGAGCGGTTTCCTTATAGCGCTTGATCTGGTTCTCCTCGTTGCAGATATACTCTGCAAATGCTACTGCCACCTTCGGGGACTTTGCCTGCGGATTAACTCCGACTGCCTTGGAGCTGTAGAAGCCCTTCAGCTGATAATCGGTTCCGTCCGGATTGAAGGTAGGAATCTTCGCCATGCCGAGGTTGTCGCCGAGCGCATCCTTATAGTTGTTGTAGTTCCATGCGCCGTCGAACCATGCACCGAGCCTGTGATCCGTTGCGAGCTCTGCTACGTTGATATCGCCGTCAAACGCACATTTCGGGTTGCTGATCAGGTCAATGAGATAATTGGTAACGGCAACGCCGGTATCGTTGTTCCAGTTTACGCCGGCTGCGTAATCATTCTGGCTCTCACCGTAAATGGAGAGGCCTGCGCCGTAGTACCAGCAGCCGAGCTTCCAGCCGCCTGCGGACTCAAAATAGAAATTGTATACATTGTCCGCGGTCTCCTTCGCCATGATTTTCTCGATGGACGTAACATCATCTTCGCTCAGAAGAGTCTTATCATAATACATAAAGAACGTGTTGTGCGTAAACGGAATTGCATAGATATTTCCGTCCTCTGCCGTAACCGTAGCCTGTACGGATTCCGCAATCGTTTCCTTCACAAGCTTCTCCGCAGTACCGCCGAGACGCGCAATCGCACCGGCATTAACCAGCTCCTGCAGCTGATCGCTCGCGAAGAAATATACGTCGGCTGCCGCCGCTACATCCCTGAGCACGGCCTCCTTGCAGTTGTCCTCACCCTGAGCCTCAAGCTTGAAATCAATCTCCCACTCCGGATGAAGATCCTTGAAAGATTTGAACATCGCGTCAACGGTACCTGTCTGGATCTGGTTTTCCGGCGCCCATACTCTCAGGCTGACCTTCTCCGGCTCACCGGTATTGCTGCCAGGAGCCTGCGTAACCGCATTGTCTCCATTATTGCTGTCGTCATCCTTGCCTCCGCAGGCTGCAAGGCCCGTCGTCATGACTGCCGCCATAGCCAGTGCCAGCACTTTTTTGCTTTTTTTCATAATTTCCTCCATTCCGCCGCGCTCCGCACGGCAATTAATTTCCCCTCGCGCCGCACCTCTCCGTCCGGCGCGTTCTTCGGCATACGCTAAATATGCCATACCTCCTCTGCGTAGTCCCTGATCGTCCTGTCGCTTGAGAATTTCCCGGCATTCGCCGTATTAATAAAACATTTTCTCCGGAAGCCGAACGTATCGGAATAGTCCGCGTTTACCGCAAGCTTCGCCTCCACGTAAGGAAGGAGATCCTCCAGCAGATAGTAGTGATCCGGCTTGTGCCAGCTCGCGCCCTCGAGAAGCGAGGTGTAGAGCTCCTTGAACATGCCGGTCCCTCCGTCGTCGAAGGTTCCGTCCACCAGGGTATCCACCACCTTTTTGATGCGCGGCTCTCCCTTGTACAGCTTCTTCGGATTGTATGTCTTACCAATCCTTGCAATATCTTCAACTCTGGCTCCGAAGATATAGTTGTTCTCCTCACCGGCCTCCGCCACGATCTCCACATTCGCGCCGTCGTAGGTTCCGAGCGTCACCGCGCCGTTCAGCATGAACTTCATGTTGCCGGTGCCGCTGGCCTCCGTGCCCGCTGTCGAAATCTGCTCGGAAACATCCGCCGCCGGAGCAAGCTTTTCCGCATAGGAAACATTGTAATTCTGCACGAACACAACCTTGAGCTTGTCATTTACCGCCGGGTCGGCATCAATCATCTTCGCTATCTCGTTGATGTACTTGATGATGCCCTTCGCCCTGAAGTAGCCAGGAGCCGCCTTGGCGCCGAAAATAAACACCGTCGGGTTGAACTCCTTAATTCTGCCGTCCTTCAGGCCGAAATATATATCCAGAATTGAAAACGCGTTCAGGAGCTGACGCTTATACTCGTGCAGGCGCTTCACCTGAATATCGAATATAAAGTCAGGGTCGATTTTCACACCCTCGCGCTCCAGTATAAAATCCGCCAGCTGGCGCTTCTTGATTTTCTTGATGTCGCCGAACTGCTTGATTACCGCCTTGTCGTCCTTGAACTTCTCCAGCTTTTTCAGATTGTCCAGATCCGTGATCCAGGCGTTGCCGATCTTGTCGGTGATAAAGCCCGACAGCTCCATATTGGCCAGCGCAAGCCATCTTCTCTGCGTAATGCCGTTTGTCTTGTTGTTGAAGCGCTCCGGATACAGCGCGTACCATTCTTTCAGCGCGTCGTTCTTCAGGATCTCAGTGTGGATCTGAGCGACGCCGTTCGTCGAATGACTGGCAAATATTGCCATTCTCGCCATGTGGATCAGTTCGCCGTCGATAATGAAATACTGCTTCTGATCCTTCTCGGCAACCTTGAGTGCCGTGAGCTCCTTCACCAGAGCCTTCTGCAGCATGACAACATATTTATATACGTTCGGAATTACCGCCTTAAACAGTGAAACGCCCCATTTCTCAAGCGCCTCCGCCATAATCGTGTGGTTCGTGTAGGCAAAGGTTTCCTTGGCTAGCTTCAGGGCCCGGGCAAAGGACATACCCTCCTCCTCCATCATCAGGCGGATAAATTCCGGTATTGCCACCGTCGGATGCGTATCGTTGAGCTGGATCGCATATTCCGCGGAAAAACGGCTGAAATCGCTGCCGTACTTTTTCTTGTACGTGCGGATCAGATCCTGCAGCGTCGCGCTGGAGAAAAAATACTGCTGCTTCAGGCGGAGCTTCTTCCCGGCATCCGTCGTATCATTCGGATAGAGCACGGCACATATTGCATCCGCTTCAACGCGGTTCTTTGCCGCCTTGTCATATTTCTGATCATTGAAAAGATCAAAATGGAAATTCTCCATCGGCTCCGCCTGCCAGAGGCGCAGGAGATTGATCTTCTTGGCGCCGTAGCCGATCACCGGCGAATCGTACGGGATCGCCCGCACCGACTGCCCCTTGAAGTCAACGACGACCGCATCCTCCTCGTGCCTCTCCGACCACGGATCACCCATTCTGGTCCAGTCATCCGCCGTCTCCTTCTGGAAGCCATCCTCGAAATACTGCTTGAACAGGCCGTATTTATAGCGGATGCCGTATCCGTTCAGCGTGATTCCGTTCGTTGCGCCGGAATCGAGGAAGCACGCTGCCAGGCGGCCCAGACCGCCGTTTCCGAGCGCCGCGTCCTCAATCTCCTCAAACACGCGGATGTCGATGCCGTTCTCGGTCATCAGCTCGGTAAACTGGTTGAACAGGCCGAGATTCAGCAGGTTGTTGTATACCATGCGCCCGATCAGGAACTCTGCGGACAGATAGCACGCCTTCTTTCCCTGCGCGTTTTTTGCCTTTTCTCCGAAATCCCTGCCGACCGCCGACATCGCGGCCTTGGAAACTGCATTGTAAAGCTCGATTGTGGACGCCGTCTTTACGCTCTTCCCGCAGTCAAGCTTCAGCGCCTCCTCCACATTCTGCTTAAAACCATTTGTCATATATCCACCCATTTCCTTCCCGCTCCCAGCGTATGCGGAGCAAAGCCTCAAAGCTCCGGTGCAAGCCGGTTGTACATCCGGCAGAGCTCTCTGTAATATGCCGTATCAATGCTGTCCAGCTGCTCCTCGGTCGCCCGCCAGCGCCAGTTCTGCCCCACGGTGGACGGCAGATTTGTGCGCGCGGTATTGTCCAGGCCAAGCAGATCCTGCGTCTGCACAATCGCCACATCTGCCGTGCAGGCAAACAGGCTGCGGATAATTTTTTCCGGAAGCTCCTTCGGTCTTTCCGTTCCGAAGTATTCCATAATTTTCTCCAGCTGTGCTCCGCTGCAGTTTTTCAGATAGCCGACCAGCGTCTCGTTATCGTGCGTGCCGATGTAGGCCACGATATTGCTGCTTGCATAATTGTGCGGCAGATAATCGTTTTCCGGATCGCAGTCCAGACCGAACTCGATAATCTTCATGCCGGGATAGCCGAGCTTCCTGATCAGATCTCTGACCGGCTTTGTGAGCACGCCCAGATCCTCCGCAATAATACCCGCATCCCCGATGGATTCGGCGACTGCCTTCATAAGCTTTGCACCCGGTCCCTTTTTCCACTCGCCGTCGATGGCCGTCGGGCAGTCCGCAGCAATCGACCAGTAATTTACAATACCGATAAAATGATCAATGCGGATTACATCATACAGGGAAGCATTCGCCTTCATGCGCTCCCGCCACCAGGCAAAGTCATTTTCTTCCATAATGTCCCAACGGTAGAGAGGATTTCCCCAGCGCTGCCCGTCATCCGAAAACGCGTCCGGCGGAACCCCGGCGATGTGGATCGGCTCGCAGTCCTCATCCAGTTCGAACAGCTCCCTGTGTACCCACACATCCGAACTGTCCATGGCCACATAGAGAGGGATGTCTCCGATGAATTTCATACCGAGCTGATTTACATAAGCCCGGAGACGATTCCACTGCTCCCGGAACTTGAACTGGCAGAATTTCCAGAACTCAATATCCTCCGCCAGAAGCTTCCTGTATTTCTCCACCGCTTCCCGTCTGCGCAGGCGGATATCCTCATCCCATTCCTGCCACGAACGGTTTTCGAAATGAAATTTCACCGCCATATAAAAACTGTAATCATCAATCCAGTAGCTGTTATCCTTCAGAAATGCCTTGAATTCCTTCGATTTTTGATGACTGCTTCTGGCAAAAGCCATCCTCAGCACCTGAAACCGGTTCTGAAAAACTGCGGCATAGTCGATATCATCGGCTCTTGCGCCGAAATCCGCGCTGCAGATTTCCTCCTCCTTCAGAAGCCCTTCCTCGATCAGATACTCCAGATCAATATAATAAGGGTTCCCGGCAAAGGCCGAAAATGACTGATACGGACTGTCCCCGAAGCTCGTCGGGCCCACCGGCAGCACCTGCCAATAACGATAGCCGCTGGCGGCCGCAAAATCCGCAAATCTGTATGCGCTCTTTCCCAGTGTTCCGATTCCGTACGGCCCCGGCAGAGCGCTGACCGGCATCAGTATCCCCGCGCCGCGCTCCAAACCGCTTTGTGCTGTGCTCATTGCAGACCCTCCTGTCCTCCCCCGGCTTTTCCGGGAGATATTATCTTAAAACTGCCTCCTCTGAGCAGCCGGCGCTCAGCAGAGGCTTTGCAATTTTCGAGAAGTTTCGAAATGTTTTCTAAAGAATAACATCATTTCATGATTTTGTCAATATGGTTTTCAAAACTTTTTGGTGATTTTTTATTCATTTCACGATTATTATCTTTGCTTTTTTGTGTATTATTACATTACAGGCAAATTTCCAGCGATTTTTCCGCCCCTGTCAGTATTCAAAAATCCAATGCAGGGAAACAGCATCGTTATAATTGACGAAAAATGCCGTTTTGCGTTTTTTTTCGAAATCACATTGAAAATCGGCGGAAATCGGTTTATACTTAATTATATATTTTGCATCTGCAGGCTACATAAGCGGCAGAAAAAGAACAATTATTCAAAGCAGTACTGCGGGGAAGCCCGCGTTATGTAAGGGGTATGGAAATGGCAACAATCAAAGATATCGCTGACCGTCTGGGCATAGCAGTCAGCACGGTCTCCAAGGGTCTGAACGGCGCGAGCGACATCAGCGCCGACATGCGCCAGCTCGTGCTGGACACTGCGGTCGAAATGGGCTACGCTTCCAAGAAACTGCGCGCCCGCTCCACAAGGAAGGTCTGTATCCTGATCGAAAATATGGATTATGAAAATATTGATCAGTTCGGCTACGAGATTATCATGGGCTTCAAGCTTTCCGCCGCACGCAGGCACTGGGAGGTATCCGTGATCCCCTCCGATCTGAACATGCAGACCGCTGAAAAATTTGACACCTACATGCTGAAAAACGGCTTCTGCGGAGCGTTTCTGCTCGGCTTTTCTCTGCACGACGACTGGGTCAGGCAGCTTCACAAAACGACGGTTCCGACCGTTCTGCTCGACAATTATATTCCGGTCAATCCCCATGTAGGCTATGTCGGGACGGATTCCATGGAAGGAATCGCACTTGCTGTCGATCATCTGTATTCTCTGGGGCACAGGAAAATCGCCTTTCTGAACGGTTCCAAAAATTCCATGGTCTCGGACGAACGCTATCAGGCATTTATCCAGAGTATGAACGAACATGGGCTGACCCCGGACGAAGGGCTGATCGAGTACGGTTACTATGTACCCGACTGCGCGAAATATCATGTCCCTTCCTTTCTGGAAAACGGCGCGACCGCAATCCTGTGCGCCAGCGATCTGATCGCGTCCGGCGTGATCTCCGAGGTTGTGCGCCACGGTCTGCGCGTACCGGAGGATATCAGCGTAGTCGGCTTCGATGATCTTCCGCTCGCCGCCCAGCTTGTCCCGGCGCTTACCACCGTCCGCCAGGATCGCACAGATCTGGGCAAAAGCGCGTTTTTAATGCTGGACGGCCTGGTACACAATGTGACCGTCAGCAAAATGCTGCTGAGAGCCAAATTTATTGAGCGCGCATCCACCTGCATCCGCACTGCAAAGCCGGCCGGGTCCGGAAAACGGAAAAAAGCCGTTCCGGTCTGAATGGCTCTGCGCTGAAGATCCGTGCTCACAGCAGCTGCCTGCCAGAGCTTGGCGGGACAGCGGTGTTTTGCTTCCGGCAGCTCAAAGTGCTGCCCGCATCCGGTCAGGATGCGGACGGTTCCGGATTCCCCGGACAAAATAAAACTGCCGCAGGAAGAAGGATTCGGCAGGATGCCGCTCCGGCTCAAAGCCGCGCCCGGCGGTATCCTGTTTTATCTCTCTTCCTGCGGCAGTTCGCCTGTACATCTTTCTGCCGTTTCCGCGATGTCCTCTGTTGCGTTGTCAGAAAATCATGCTTCTCCTGAAACGATTATATGTAGCTGTTGAGCTCTGCCACACGCCTGCCCAGATCCTGTGCAATCCGCGTAACCTGCTCCACCGCTTCCCGGTTGGCTGCTGTAATATCCTGCGTCTGGTTCGTGTTGGCCGTGACCTCCTCCGTAACCGCGGAGATTGTGTGAATGCTCTCGACAATCCCTGCATTCGCAGACATCAGCAGCTCCATCTGCGCATTTTCTTCGTCCACATTCCTTTGGACCTCTTCTACACCATCGCGGATCTTTCCAAAGGCGGCGTCCGTCTCAAAAATAATCTCATTCTGCTCCCGGTTCAGCTCGCCCATCCGCAGCACGGCGTCCGAGGCCTCCTGCGCCTTCTCACGGAGCGTTCCGACCATTCCGGCAATGTTCTGCGTCGCTTCTTTGGTCTGACCGGCAAGTTCATTGATCTCATTTGCCACCACCGCAAAGCCCCGGCCCGCATCGCCCGCGCGTGCCGCCTCGATGGAGGCATTGAGAGCCAGGAGATTGGTCTGACCGGCAATTCCTCCGATAATGGAAATAATTTCCTGCACCTGGTTTGTTGTCTCGCGGAGCATCGACATGTGCTCAATCACTCTTCCGCTGTTCTCCTCCACTCCTCTGGCGCTCTGCGAAAGCCTTTTCATGTTTCCGATGCCCGAGCCCACCTTTTCGCTTGTCTCCCTTACATGCCCCGCGATCTGTTCGGACAAAAGATTGGTTCGATCAATAATTTCCTGAATATCCGCAGTTCTGTGCATCTGCTTCTCAACCATCTCCGCAGACTGCTGCGAGCCTGTCACAATATCCTGCATCGCAACCGCCGTCCGCTCAGACGAACTTTCCAGCTCTTCAAGCCTGCCGAGCATCCGCTCCGTATCCTGCTCCACGACTCCGGAAACCTCCGTCACCTTCTCAAATATGCGCCTCAGGCGCTCCTCTCCCTCAGCCGCCTCGCGAATTTGCTCATCGTGAAGAAAGGTGGAAACTTTCACCGCCATGCAGGCAAAAATCGAGCAGAGCAGTGCTGCCGCGATCTGGATTTCCCATTCGGTCAGATATTCTGCCGCCGGCCTTTTATCTACGGTGAGCTGCACAACAATGCTGACCAGATTGGCCGCGACATTGCAGGCTGCCGCCCATCCCAGCAGTCTTGTATCGTTGCAGAGCATGAGCAGGTACATAATCGGCAGGAAATAGGTGAAAACCATCGGCGTCGCGCCGGTCAGCAGCACAAATACGTACAGTATCCCGTAAAAAATCGTGCAGAGATACCGGATGGTGCCGCTCTCGGGATTTTTCCGGTAAACCAGCCAGGAGAGAAGCAGCGGACCGAGATTCATCAGCGAAAAAACAATAAAATACGGAATCGTTCGGTTCCCCTTCACTACCTCTAGCACATAGGCCGCAAAAAGCACTGTGCTGATTACCGTCCAGCCCTGCATTAAGCACTTGTTGATCTTTCTGTTTTCCATTTGCATCGACTCCCTGTTTACTTTTTTGACTTCTTTTTTGACTTTCTGAATTGCGGCATGCCGCGTTTAAGATTATATGCCGCACATTTTCATTTTGTCAATTCCAAAGTCAAAAACAGAAAATCAGCAGATCTCCGCCCCCGCAGGCATTGGCTTCTCCGGCGTCATCAGTGCCAGTTTGCCGTTCTCGTCCTCCGCACATAAAAGCATGCCCTCGGAAAGCACGCCTGCCAGCGTTGCAGGCTTTAAATTCACAAGTACCATCACTTTTTTGCCGACCATTTCCTGGGCGGAATAATGCGCCTTGATACCGGAAACAATCTGCTTTACCTGGCTGCCGATTTTAACCTGCGAACAGAGGAGCTTTTTCGATTTTTTAACCTCCTCGCACGCGATAATCTCACCAACCTGAAACTGGAGCTTTGCGAAATCATCGTAGGTAATCTCCGGCTTCGGTGCAAGATCAATGACAGAAGGGCTGTCTGCATCTGCCGCACCGTCTGCGGCAGTACCCGCACCCGCCTTTGCTGCGCCGTCACCGGAATTGCCCGCGCCCGCCTTTGCTGCGCCGTCTCCGGAAGCCGCCGTTCCCTTCGCTTCCTCTGCCGCCGCTTCCGCTTTCTGTGCTTCGGCAACCTTCACCGCTTTCTCCTGCACTTCCTTCATATCCAGACGCGCGAACAGGATTTCCGGCGCATCCGTCACCTTTGTCCCGGATACATAGCCGCCAAAGCTCCTGCACTCAGAAAGGCTTCTCTTTTCCGCATGCAGCTGCGCAAGAATCTTCTCCGTAGTCTCCGGCATAAACGGCTCGAGCAGTGCCGCACCGATCGAAATCCCCTCCACCAGATTGTAAAGTACAGTCTTTAAGCGCCCCTGCTTTGCCTCGTCCTTCGCGAGCGCCCACGGCATCGTCTCATCGATGTATTTGTTGCAGCGCTTAAACAGAGTGAAAATCTCCGTGATCGCGTCCGCCACGCGGAGCTCCTTCATCTTTTCTGCCACGCGATCCGCAGTGCCGGCAGCCACGGCTTTCAGGCCGGCATCGACCTCCTCTGAAATTCCTGCATCCTCCACCACGCCGCCGAAATACTTGTTTGACATAGAAATTGTGCGGTTGACGAGGTTGCCGAGCGTATTCGCCAGGTCAGAATTGATGCGCTCCGCCATCAGCTCCCAGCTTACCGCACCGTCATTGTCAAACGGCATTTCATGCAGCACGAAATAGCGCACCGCATCCACGCCGAACAGATCCGCCAGATCGTCCGCATACAGCACATTGCCGCGCGATTTGCTCATCTTTACGCTCCCGCCGCTCTCGTCCGTGCGCAGCAGCCACGGATGCCCGAAAATCTGCTTCGGAAGCGGCACGTCCAGCGCCATCAGCATGATCGGCCAGTAGATGGTGTGGAAGCGCAGAATATCCTTGCCGATCAGATGCAGGTCGGCCGGCCAGAATTTTCCAAACTGCTCTGCGGAAGCGCCGTCCGCGTCGTAACCGATTCCGGTGATGTAGTTGGAAAGCGCGTCGATCCAAACGTAAATCACATGCCTGTCGTCAAAGTTTACCGGAATGCCCCACTTGAACGAGGTCCGCGACACGCACAGATCCTGAAGCCCCGGCAGGAGGAAATTATTCATCATCTCGTTTTTGCGCGATACCGGCTGGATAAACTCCGGGTGCGTATTGATATGCTCAATCAGACGGTCGGCATACTTGCTCATGCGGAAGAAATACGCTTCCTCCTTCGCCGGCTTTACCTCCCTGCCGCAGTCCGGGCATTTTCCGTCCACAAGCTGCGATTCCGTCCAGAAGGATTCACACGGCGTGCAGTACAGTCCCTCATACGAACCCTTGTAAATATCGCCCTTGTCATAAAGCTTTCTGAAGATCTTCTGCACCTGTCTCTCGTGGTCGGTATCCGTCGTGCGGATGAATTTGTCATAGGAAGTGTTCATCCGATCCCAAATCGTTCGGATTTCCCCGGCAACCCCGTCCACAAATGCTTTCGGCGTAATGTTCTGCTCCGCCGCTTTCTGCTCGATTTTCTGTCCGTGTTCATCCGTACCGGTCTGAAAATATACGTCATACCCCTCCAGCCGTTTATAGCGCGCAATGCTGTCTGCCAGCACCGCCTCGTAGGTGTTGCCGATATGCGGCTTGCCGGAGGTGTAGGCGATGGCCGTTGTGATGTAGTAAGGTTTCTTTTCCATTGTCAATCATTCCTTTCGTAACTTTTGTTCCGCATGTTCCCTTCCGGTACCTGTTGGAGGAAGTATTTTTGTACGCTCTGCTGTCCGGGTTCCTCCGCGTTCTGTCCGGAAACATACTGTTTCAAGCAGCACACGCCCGTTCCTGCATGGTGCGGGCTCCTGCGGTTCTCAGGTTCCGCGGACGCCGCTGTGCATAAAAAACTCCTGCCTTTATCTTGCCCGATAAAGGCAGGAGTAATCTCCCGCGGTACCACTTTATTTTCGCGTAATCCTCACGGAAAACGCCTCTCCTGCTGCCGCAGCAACACCGACGCCCCGGGGTGCGTACAACCGGAGGCTTCGCCGGGTTCCCGACTGCAGCATGCCGCGCTAACGGGCGCTTCCGTCGCAGCCTGACCGCCGGAACTGGTTCTGCCGGGGCATTCCCCGCGGCTCCCTTCCATCCCGGCTTTCCGTCCGCAGGCTGTCCGCCGTGCAGCTTCCTGCACCGGCATTCTGCCGTGCCGACCGGTTTCGGCCGCGCAGCTCCAAGACCATGTTCCGAAGCTTCCCCCTTTTCCGCTCTCAGCATACTCCGCGGAATTCTCTGTAAAGGCTTTCCCTCCGTACTCTTCTCTTCTCTGCCTTTGCTCTTTTTTATGATAGCAATATAGCATCGGAAACCGCGTTTGTCAAGAAAAAACAGCTTCTCCTCACCGCCGCGCCTGCAGATGCTCCTTCGGATTTTCATCCTCAAAATCAAACACGCACCGCTCATAAGCGTTAATCACATGCGTGTCCATATATTTATCGTACCGTTTGTAATTCCTGCCGTAGGTCAGATGCACATGCCCGTGCAGAAAAAATTTCGGCTTGTACTTTTCCATCAGCGTTCGGAAAATCTTAAAGCCCTGATGAGGAAGATCCCGCCCGTCGTTCAGCTGATAAGCCGGGGCATGCGCCACCAGAATATCAAAGCCCCGCCTCCGAAACAGCTGAAACCACAGCCTGGTCACCCGCTGTTTCATTTCACTTTCCGTATACTGGTGCGGCCCGGGCTTGTACCGCATGGAGCCGCCGAGCCCCAGAATCCGCACTCCTTTGTATACAAATACTTTATTCTCTATGCAGGTACAGCCCTCCGGCGGTATCTGCTCGTACTTCCCGTCATGGTTTCCGTGTACATAAAGCACCGGCCCCGAATAAAAGGTCACCAGAAAGGAAAGGTAGCGCGGGTCCAGATCGCCGCAGGAGATAATCAGATCAATTCCCTCCAGCATGCTCCTGTCAAAATAATCCCACAGCGCCTTTGACTCCTCGTCCGCGATCGCCAGTATCCTCATAGCCGAATTAACCTTCCTTCTGCTTTACTCCCTGCTGCCTTACTACCGGCTCTGCATTCTCCTTGAGCTCCTCCTTTTTCGGAATCGAGCCGATCACATTTTCCGCCAGCCAGTCCATCATCATAATTTCCTCCGGCGAAAGGCTCTTTTCCGGATCGTCCTGCGCCACACCCGTCTGCGAATACAGAATACCCGAAAACGGATTGAACTGCTCCGAAGCAATCGTTGTCTTCAGCAGCTCCGCCAGACGCTTTGTCCCAATCGGCAGACGCTGGGAGAATATCACGTCAATTACACCGGAGGAGAGCCCCCACCAGTAATTGATTGCTTTCGGCGAAGACGAATTATCATCATATTTCCAGGTGCCGTTCATAATCGTGCGGATCAGCTGCTCGTAAAACTTTCCCCAGTGGCAGATCGGCATCGCCAGATTCCGCGGGGTATCCCCCTCCAGGTGATAGAGCCCGAACAACCGGGACGCCTCCTCCGGGATTGTCATATCCCGTCCGGAAATGCACGACGGTGCAATGTCCCGAATGCTCTGCTCGATATCCGCTTCCTTTCTGGCCGACCATTCCAGATAGACCTTCACCCGCGGATTAATCATTTTGGCGCCGAGCGCAAAGGCATTGATATTTGCGATGGAACCGTAGATGGGGTAATCCGCGATATAGACCAGCCGGTCATTTTCTGCCATTGCGCCGGCAATGGCGCCCATCAGAAATTTCGCCTCGTGCATCCGTGAATAGTAAGTGCGGATATAGCGGTGCGAGGTGTGCAGCGAGCAGTTCATAATCCGGACGTCCGGGTTGGCGATCGCCGCCTTTACGCTCGCCTGCACAAAGGACGGCGTTGTGGTGAAAATCAGGCGGCAGCCAGCGGCAACCGCATCTTCCAGCATTGCGTCGACCGTGTCCTGCCCCGCCCCCTCGTAGCAGATCGTACTTACCTCGTCCGGGAAGGTCTGCTCCAGGTATAGCCGGCCAAGCTCATGCGCGTAGGTCCATGCCGAGGTGCCCGGTGTCTTCTCGTAGATAAACGCAATTTTCCGCTTTGCGGAGCTGGACGGGAAAAGCCTGCTGAGCAGCGGCTTTTTCTCCTGGTTCGGTTCCATCTTCAGGTCGATATCCTGCTCCTCCTGAAGCAGTTCAAACTCCTCCCAGCTTCCGGAAATCAGCGTCTTCAGCTCGCTCGTCGTCTTCTCGTCAACAACCTGGTATCCGTACAGCGTGATAAATGCCAGAAACGCATCTCCCGGCGTAATATCAAGTTTGCTGCCGCCCTTTGCCCGGTATTCCGCCAGAAAGCGAGTGTAGACCGAGCTGAAATCCAGCAGATCCTCCTCCGTCCATTTCTCCCCCGGCTCCTTTCCGACCGCCTCCTGCAGCTTTGCAAAGCTGCCCTCCTGAGAAAACCAGATATAGTTGATCGGCGCGGCCTGGTAGAAATCCAGAAATTCAAAATAAATTTTGTTTTCCTTCTCGTCCGTGCGCTTCGGGATAATGCGGGTCACCTCTCCCAGGATGGAATCGGCCTCAAAATATTTCATAACGCTGACCCGCTTGTTTCCTTCCTCCACATAGAATCTGTTCATATATTCGTAAGCCTTGATCGGGGTCTGAATCCCCTCTTCCAGATGGCTGGTGCTCAGCCTTGCCCATTTCGTGGCAAACTCGGTATTCTCCCGCAGGATCGGCATAAAATTTCCCGCAAAAGAGCTGCTCCGCCCCGCAGTCTTTGTCCCGACAATCTGTGCGATCGGTATCTGTACCAGACCCAGCGGCCGCTCCGAGCAGGAAATCCGCTCCGGCAGAATATCATCGAGCACCGGAAGCGTCGGCTTCTGCCCGCGAAGCATCCGCATCTGATAATCCTTTTTCCCAAGGCGGAACGCCTTTGTATATTCATCTTTTCCCATTTTACCTCCCCCGTGCATGCTGTCTGAACCTGTGTTATCTTCCGGCTTCGCGATGCAGATTATGCACCGTTTTATCTTATTTCCTCCGCCGGCCGGATGTGCGCTCCGAACTCAGCGCCGTAGACCTTTTCGTATACAGCATGATACTCCTCATAACCGACGCTGCTGCCGAAGCTCAGCATCTCCATCTCCACGCCCATCACGGACACCGAATAATCTAGGCAGTTCATCCCGTTCCGCTCGTAAAACCGCTTCCGCGCAAGCCTCTGTTCCCTGTTTTCCGACTCCACACCCGTGCTCTCAATCTCAAGAATCAGACGCTTTCCGCGGTACCTTTCCCGCAGGCTCTGCAGCATCCGCGATCCGGCTCCCCGGCCCCGGAAGCTCTCTGCAACTGCAAAATACTCCAGCAGCACAACATCCTCATGCAACGAAAGAATCGCCTCTCCCACCAGGCATCCGCTCCCTGCCGGACCGTCTTCGGCGGCAAGAAGCTCGATAAGCCCTTTTTTCTGACCTTCGACAAGCATCGAAAACGGCTTTTTCTCATTCTCCGGAAAGGCTTCTTCATAAATTTCCTTTATCCGCGCCAGCTGCTCCTTTGTGCTTGCCGGAACAAAATGAATCTCCATCCAGACCTCCCTTTGCGTTCCTTACGTATACGATAGCATAAGAAAGAAACTTTCACAAGGCGCCGTCAAGTACATTTTTATTGATGTATTTTTTCATGCTTCTTTTCAAAGTTATCCGACTGCCTCAAAGATAAGCTCAAAACTCATCGGTTCGGGCACGCGTTCCTGTCCATGACGGAATACATAAAAATTGCCGCGGTTGACAGGCTGCGTTCCATTTGATATATTGTTATCGACAACTGAATAGCAATAATGTCTTCAGGGCAGGGTGAAATTCCCGATCGGCGGTATAGTCCGCGAGCATGAAAATGCTGATTTGGTGCAACTCCAGAACCGACAGTATAGTCTGGATTTGAAGAAGGTGTGTTGAAACTGTTAGAGATGATTCTAATGGTCTGCACTTTTTTCTGCCCGTTCGCTCTGTTGACATTTTCAACCCGCCTATATTTTAACACCTGAACGGCATTTCGATGCTTTCAGGTGTTAATTTTTTCAGGAGGTATCTTTAATGGATCGAAAAACAGAAAAGTTCACAATGACGGGCATGCTCTGCGCACTTGCCTACATTATGACAGCCGTGGGGCGCATCCCGATCGTACTCTTTTTAAAGTACGATCCCAAAGACATCGTTATAGCTCTTGGAGGTTTCATCGGGGGACCTTCGACCTCGTTCACGATTGCCGTGATTGTTTCCTTTGCGGAAATGCTTACAATCAGTGAAAACGGAATTTTAGGACTTATAATGAATGTTATTTCAAGCTGTTCGTTTGCTTGTACCGCTGCATTTATTTACAAGAAAAAACATACGCCATCCGGTGCTGCCGCCGGGGTTCTCTGCGGATGGGGGTGCATGGTTCCGGTTATGCTGCTATGGAATTATTTCATTGCACCGATCTACATGGGTTATCCAAGAGAGGCTGTCGCGGAATTGCTGCTCCCTGCCTTTCTGCCGTTCAATTTAATCAAGGGCGGTCTGAATGCAGCCTTTGCGATGCTTTTGTACAAACCTGTTTTTATGGTATTGCAGCGTTTTTACTTAACGGAAGCCGAATCGCCTGTCAAAAAGTCACTTATAAATGCAGGTATTATGATGTTTATTATTATTTTAATAGTCATTACTTATATATTCTTAAAAGTAATATTGTAAATCATAAATTATATAAATATTTTTATAAGTTTAGGCACTAAATAAAAGCCGCATCTGCTATTTGGATGGAGTGATTATGATGAACAATGCGCAGAATGGTTCCTGCCTACCGGTTAAAAATGCTCCCGTATCTGTCTGCATCCGACCGGAACACATCCTGCGCCTGCACTACCGTAACCAGTGCTTCCGTATGCCTGCATCCGACCGAGATGCATCCTGTGCCTGCACCACCATAACCAGCGCTCCCGTATGCCTGCATCCGACGGGATATCAGTAACCGTACTTCTTGCGATATCTGCGGAACATTGCCGCCGAAAGCGCGAGTGCCATCAGCTCGGCCGCCGGCGTCGCCAGCCAGATCCCGTTCACTCCCAGAAGAGCCGGCAGCACCAGCATGGTAATCAGCATAAACACGAAAGATCTCGAAAATGCAAGAACGGCCGATATCACCCCGTTTGACAGCGCCGTAAACATTCCGCTTGCAAAAATATTAAAGCCGATAAAAAGCAGCGCTGCCGTGCAGATCCGGTTCCCTGTTACTGCAAGTGTAAAGACCGGGTTATCCGGGCGGGCAAATACTGATACCAGCGGCTTTGTGAGAAGAAGGGAGGCGGCAACCGTAAGTACTGATATGAAAGCAATTACCCGGAAACTGATGGAAATCAGCTTTCTGAGTTTTCCGGCACTGCTGTCGGTTTCTCCCTCCTGTCCATCATACGGCTTTCTAGGAAGTGAGAAGGTATGATCCGGTTCTTCGCCCCCGGTTCCGGTTATCTTCCCGCTGCGCGGCTCTGCAAAACCGGCAGTTCCCTTCTGCGCTTCCAGTCTCTGCTCCCCGAAATAATAGCTGATCATCGGCGCAACGCCGTAGGAATAGCCGGTGTACAGCGAACTCGCAAACATCAGCACATACATGATAATCGTGACCGCCGCAACACCGTCCTCCCCCACGTAGCGCAGCATTGTCCAGTTAAACATCATAGTAACGATCCCCGTCACAAGCGCCGTCGCCATCTCGGAACATCCGTTGGACGCCGCAGCGGCAAGGACCCGAAACCGCAATACCGGCTTTTTAAAATGCAGAAGGCTTTTCTTCCGGCTGAAAACAAAAAGCCCCGTAACTGCTGTTACAGAATAACCAAGCCCCGTCGCAACAGCAGCCCCTCCGATTCCCATGGACAGCATTTCGATCAGCACATAATCCAGCACCATATTCAGGACACCGCCTGCCACCGAACACAGCAGAGAAAGTGCCGCCTTCTCGCTTGCTATCATATAGAGAGTAAAGTTGTTCATCAGCAGGATCGGAACGGTGAAGAGCAGATAACGGCTCAGATATTCCGTACAGTATCCCGCCACAGCCGCAGACAGATCCATTCCCTCAAAAATGCGCTCCATCACCAGATAACCTGCCCCGCACATTACAAGCCCAGCGGCAGCATTTACCAGAATCAGAAAGGTGAAATCTTCTTTTGCCTCCTCATTCCGGTGCTCCCCCATTTTTTTCATAATAACCGCGCTGCCGCCCGTCGCAAGCATGGTGGAAATTGCGGTGACAAGCTGAATGACCGGCGCGGTCAGATTGATTGCGGAGAGCGCGTCGGTGCCGATCAGATTGGACACAAACAGGCCGTCAACCATGGTATAGAACGACATAAAAACGCTCATTGCAATGGTTGGAACGGCGAACCTAAGAATATTTCTCAAAGTTACGGGTTTTGAATAGATATTTTGATTTTCCATAGCATAACCTCCCGGCCGCAGATTTTTATCAGGAGGCTTGCGTTCGTCCCCTGTGTATGGTATCATAAACCGTACAGTAACTGGATGGTCAAGAGAAAATTTTAAACTGCTGGAAAAACAGATAATCTGCATAAGAAATGAAAATTAAAAACTGCTGGAAAAGAGATAACCTGCATAAAAAATAACAGAATATTCTGCAACACCGGAAAATTTCTGTAATGACTGGACAATACTCAGAGTTTTATAAACTGTCGGATCATTATATAAAGTTCTTAAGACCAGGGAGGCTTCCGATCACCAATGAAAGAAAACGATAAGCTGCTGACCATCGGTCAGTTTGCGGCCATGCATGGAATCAATAAAAAAACGCTGATGTGGTACGACGAAATCGGGCTGTTCCGCCCTGCTGTTATCCATCCGGGAAACGGCTACCGCTGCTATAATTACCATCAGAGCCCCGTTCTGGAAACCATCCTGCTGCTGCGGGAGCTGGATGTTTCCATAAGCGAAATACAGGAATTTATGAAAAACCGTTCGGCCGCTGCTCTCAGGGAACTTCTGGATGAAAAAACAGCGGAGCTGGATCGCAGCATTCTTCATCTTAAGGCCGTCCGGAAAACGCTGTGCAGCCATCGCCGGAACATGGAAACGCTGCTGACCATGGATTTATCAGAAATCAGCATTATTGAAAGGGAAGAACGCTGCCTTGTAACCGTCGAAATCGACAGAGATACTTCCTTCGAGAAAGAGGTGGAAATGATTACGGCCGAAACGGCCAAATACCAGCTCGGCCGCCTGCACGACGCTTCCTACGGCTCCATGATTTCCGTTGACAGCCTGATAAACGGAAACTTTGACGATTATTCCCGGCTGTTTATTGAAATCCCGTTTGTGACGCAGAAAACAGGGCTGCATATTCAGCCCGGCGGAAAATATCTCCGGGCCTTTCACAAGGGCGACTGGGCCGGCCTCCCGGCGCGATACCGGGCAGTTCTGGATTATGCTGCAGAGCACGGCCTAAAACTGACGGGCTATTCCTACGAAAAGGGGATCAACGAAATTGTGATCGACCGGATAGAAGACTATATTGTACAGATTGAAATACCGGTTTCAGGCTGATCGGCCGACAGCATCCGCTCTATAAGCCGGCCGGGGAGCATGGAAAGCAGGCTTGTCCGGCCGCCGCTTCCGGGGCTTTTCTTCTAGAAATTATCTTCCGGAAATTATCTTTCGGAAATTAAATGCCCGGCGCCTGCCGGTAGTGCGGAGAGCCGGGCCAGATAATGATTCCTGTCCGAAAATCTTCAGGGTAATATCGTGCTAAGGCAAATATCTTTTTAAAGAAAACAAGCCGGAGCAAAAGGAAAAACGCTCAAATTCTATCCGGGGAAACAAGCTTTTTAATTCCTCCGCCACCGGATAAATTTCTTCATCATCCCATTCGTCGCCCGCCAGAACTCTGCAGCTGTCATGCTGCGCACGGGTTTCAAATGCCACATCTCCGATATAGATGCATCCATCGTCGTCCAGAATGGTTAAGAACTTTTTTATCAGACTGATTTTTTGTTCTTCAGTTAAATGATGCAGTGAATACGTAGCAATTACAGCATCATACCTGTTTTGTTCCAGTTCCTTCACAAGTCCTCCAGTAAAATCCCCCTGGTACAGTTCTGCCTTTGGCATTTTTTCTTTTGCCAGTTCAATCATTCTTTCCGAAAAATCCTGTCCCCAGATCCTGAATCCCTGCTCATACAATTTAGAAGCAAGAATCCCTGTTCCAAAACCAATATCCAGTATTTTATTCCCTTTTCGGGCCAGCACCCTGTTGTAAATCTCATTCAAAATCTGTTTGTACCCGGCAAATGGATAAGTACCGTCCTCATCGGACAATCCAACACATTTATCATATCCATCCGCCCATAAATCAAACCCTTTGTTGTTAAGCATACGGCTCCTTCTTTGAAATGTTTTTTGTATTATATATTTATTAATTTAATATTAAAAGTTATTTTAAGCTATTATTTACACAGTATTATTTGCAACCAGGGGTGCAGACAAGATTCCGATCAACCGGATTTCGTTAAACCGAAACATGTTCCCCGCTGTTTTTGACGTGCAGGCGGACTCGGGGCGAAGTCGAAAATTTAATCACCAGCCCTATTCTCCCTGTAAAATTATAATCGCCGAACCGGGAAAAACATATAGTCCTTTCCGGTTTCCGGACAGTGAAAATCATGGACTGCACCCGCAAGCGGAATATCGTTTTCCTGCATGTACCGGATAATCTGCGGAAATACACTGCCGTCCGCATTCTCGACGCAGATGTACTCAAAGCCCGGAATAATCCACTTTGTCCATCCGGCCGGCGCCTCCGCATCTTCCCTGCACTCTACCCCGGCGAGATAAAGCCCTCGGGAGAACCCCTCCTCCCAAGGCTGAAAAGAACGGGAAAAATCCGACATAACTCCCCATACTCCGACAATCCCGCCTTCCTCATTCTTTTTTGCCAGCCCGGCAACTTCTTCAAAATGGCTGTTCGCGTCCTCCCACAGCTTCGGAATAAAGCCTTCGCCGTCCTCCGTGGAGCCTTCCTTCCCGATTACTGCAAAGATCTCTTTCACTAACCGGCTGATTTTCATTCAAAATCTCCTTTCTAGGCCTTCCCCATGCTCCGCTGAAACGGCTTTTTGTATTGGTGTAATCCTGTTACGGTTCATTCTGTTTCTGCGTTCTGTTCTGCTTTTTCTGTCCTGATGCTTTTTCTCCTGCTGTGTTCTCTTCCGCCGCTTTCTGTCCTGCTGCTTTCTCTTCTGCTATGCTCTCTCCTGCTGCGATCTCTCCTACTGTTTTCTGTCCTACTGCTTTCTCTCCTGCTGCTTTCTGTCCTGCCGTTTTCTTTCCTGCTACGTTCTCTTTTGCTGCTTTCTGTCCTGCTGCGTTCTCTCCTGCTGCGATCTCTCCTACTGTTTTCTCTCTTGCTGCTTTCTGTCTGCCGCATTCTCTGCTGCTTTCTGCCCTGCCGCTTTCTCTCCTGCAGCACACTCTCTCCTACTGCATTCTCTCCCACTGCTTTCTCTCCGCCGTATATCGGATATGGGGCATATCTACTCCCCGATAGTGCTTTGTCCAAGTGTCCGCCGCAATCATTCCGTTCCGGACTGCCACCTTCTGCGAGGCGGTGTTGGTATCCCGGATAATCGAACAGACCGAATCTGCCTTCAGCACCCGGAAGGCATACTCCTTGCAGGCGGCAGCCGCTTCCGCAGCATAACCTCTGTGCCAGCAGGCGCGCTGAAAAAGGTAGCCGATTTCCAGCAGCTCCTCCCCCTTCCACGGCTGCATGGTAAGGCCGCACTGCCCGATCAGCTCGCCGGATTCTTTCCGGATAACCGCCCACAGGCCAAATCCCCATTTCTGATAGCGGACCAGCTGCCGGTCAAGCCACTCCTGCACCTCCGCATCGCTGAATGCCCCTTCATAGGCATACATCACTGCTTCGTCCTGAAGTATTCTGCAGAGAGCTGCAAAATCGCCCTGCGTCAGCTCTCGAAGATACAGTCTTTCGGTTTCCAGTATCATAATCACCTCTCAATCTGTTCTGTACGCACATCACTTGATTTCGGCATCCCGACTGTCCTTCCGGGCAGTCACGGAATAAGCAAAGCGGCAGTCCTGACCAATCAGGTTTTCTTCATGTCAGCAGATCATTGGGGCATCGTTCTGATAACGGATGGCAGCGCATGGCCAAACAGCAGCGCACGGTAATCTGCCACATGATCATAGTTTTTCCGAAGCATACCGTTTTTTCCGTTTCTGGTAATAACGGTTCCCAGCGCGCTGATTTGTGATCTGCACCATTCCACTACGTCCTCATCGGTTAAGGACAAATTGTTTTTGATGCGGAGTGCTCCGAGCTCCATTGTGTGAAGGCTGTCCAGATTTGCAAGCAGCGGATTGCCCGTATTCATTGGTTAAGACTCCTTTCCTTAAGATACTGGCGGCTTGAAACATTGCCTGAATACTGAATAAAGCCGGCCAAGTCCCCGTCCCCCAAAAATAAAGTAAAGAAATTCGCTGATGGATTCTTCACCCAGGAACCGAACTTATCAATAATCCGCTCCGGCGGAACCAGCGGCCCTCTTTTTTCGTCACACCACACTCATTCCAGAACTCTAGTTTCAAAAACCGCTCGCACATCGAAATATACCTCAATTTCAATTCGCATGGCTACAAACCATTCCGGCAGCATCGACCGGTTCAGGCCCCACTCAGCAACCAAGAAATACCGTCGTTTTGCATATACTGCTATTCTCCTCGAGCGGTCGAAACCCTGTTCAATCATGTGATTTCTTTGTCAGTTTATCACAAAATACATGACATGACAACCGCCGCGTTCTGAAGTTCTGCTTGTTATCAGCTCTGCGTCCTATGCGTCCGGCTTTTTCATGACAGTTATTTGCAAATTCTTTGCTTCCATCCTTGTTTCCTGCCTGCACTTCGCAGGGCAAAGAGGATTGTTTTTCATCTCTTTATCTGCCCGCAATTCTTCCTCTAAAAACTGCTTAATATATGGATTGTTTTCCTCGCTCAATGCAGGCTGAAACGCCATATAACGGCATTTCTGATACTGCTCGCCATCCAGCACAAAGGTATATCCCATTACACATTTCGGATTACAGTCATCGGGATTGATAAGCCGTTTACAGACGGACGCTTTCTTGATTTCCCTTTTTACCTTTCCGGGGAGTGTATCAAGAAAACTCTGATATTGCTGTATATGCTCGGGATAAATGCGGAGTTTCATCCCCGTTTTTCGGGACACAAAGGTTGCTAAAGTCTTTTTGCCGCTTTTTAACGTATAGGACACAACATATCCGCTCTTCTGCAGTTTTATATCACACTTGCAGCCGTTCTCCGTCAGGTACTCATTGATTTGATTTACAAAACCGCGGAAACGCCCGTCAACCGTTTCCATAAAACTATCGAATTTCTCCTCCATAAGCCCTCCGTCAGCCCTTTTTCTTTACCACAGGTATCCACACTTCATATTGTGCGTTTTGCGGGTCTGGATTTAAGTAGACCTCAATATCGGGGGCATTGGCATATTCATACCCGGAAGTCGGAAGCCACTCCGTTATAATGCGCTGTTCCAATTCCTGTATCGACTGGTTTGTTTTTGTTCCGGAAAAGATTGCCCAGGTAGCCGCAGGTACGGTATATTCTTCAAACTCATCACTTGTTTTTGTACTGGAAACGGCAATAAAATATTTCCATTGTTCTTCATTATTGCAGGCACTCACGCCCAAAAGTCCCGTTGGGGATGTATCCATCATTCCTGCCAGTCTCTGTATTGTTCCATTTACAGTGGCATCCTGCCACATCTTAGGCACAATCATAAAATTATTTTCGATTTCCTTATCAAGCGGTGCAGATACACCAATAATCCGGAATGCTCCTCTGGTTTCGATTCTATAATTCATTTCCGTCGCTCCTTTTACAGCAATTCTAAACACAATGGGGGAAAAAGATTTCACGGATACGCCCTCGTCTTTCACGGACGAAGGGGCTATCCCGTGAAAAGATCGGAACGCCCTGTTAAATGCAGTCGGGGAACGGTAGCCGTACTTCTCCGCAATATCAATAATCCTTTCATTTCCACCCTGTAAATCTACCGCCGCTAAGGACATTTTTCTTCTTCGGATATACTCTGCCAGAGTGATACCTGCCATATAAGTAAACATCCTCTGATAGTGATAGGCGGAGCAGCAGGCAATCCGGCCAAGCTGTTCATAGTCAATTTCCTCTGTCAAATGTTCCTCAATATAATTCATGCTTTGGTTTAATCTTTCAACCCATTCCATAGGATACCTCCTTATCTGCACATACTGTGCTTTCGGTCATAGATTTGTCTTTATTATTATAAGGCTTATTCTTAGACTTTTCCTCTCTATCCCTGCACAAAAAAGAGAGGTGGCTGTTTCATAATTGATATTTGCTTTTCTTTTCTGACTGCATAAATTACGGGCAGATAACTTGTATCTTTTTTCCGTCCTTGATAAAATATATCCCCCTGGAGAAACTCAAAACATACTTGGCTTGGGATACCTGCTCCCGTATGAAAAGCATCCGCGCATAGTCATACAGTCCGGCATTATTACCTCCAAAAACGGATTCTGCATCGCGTAAATATGCTGAAAATATGCAGAAAAATTGATATTTTCAATCATCGGTTGAAAATATCTTTTTATGCTTTACCGGAGGAAGGGAATAACTTCCAAACTTAAAGGTGCCGTTTTCCTGATTCTCCAACAGACGTAAAGGGCAAGTCAATAAAACTTCCCTTGAAATTTCATATCTATTCTGCATATTTAAACAAATTCCAGAAATAAAGTTTATCACAGTTTTACATTTTTTCTGACGCTATATTCCTGTCCATTCTATAACTTAGGCAACCTGCCAAGCTATAAATGTCTATTGTGTTTTTCCATTTTATTTTAAATATTTTATCAAAAATTTTAATACTAATTTATAACTTTCTGATGTATTTCAAACTGTATATCAATCTTCCTTCAAAACCAGCAGGGAAGGAAAATCTTTTGAATTAAAAGGGTTCAGCACATGAGAAGATACAGACCGCTTTCGGAATATACGGGCACTTATACTCGGACAGCAATTTTGAAGTTGTCAATAATCCGCCGACGGGCGTGCTGACATACACACCCGCTTTCCACCGCATTGCAGATGATACGTACAATCAGCACACCGCAATTGATCAAAGAGAGGTTGAATAAAAAATGTAATCAAAATATAATGAGAAAGAGAAAGAGCCGCCAAACCCCTTGTTTGTGAGCTTTGCGGCTTTATTATCTTCATCTTTTGATATTCTTACGGCTATGCATTGTGATGTTTCACCTGTTCCATTCGGAACCCCTGCATAAGCCATTATTTTAACGTCATTCCACCACGCAGATAGCAAATCTGCATCTTCGGCAGCTGCATTTCTTATTGAAAAATTATCAAATTGTTCAAATATTTTTTCTTTCAGTTATATCTGTCCGCGCAAATTAGCTTAAGACCTTGCTGCTTAAGGTTTTAAGACAGCCAGTGCGTAACGCAGTACCGTTTTTCAGCAAATTGAAATTATTGAAATCAACTACGGGTAAAATCTATGTCAAATCTAGTTCCATTGGAAAAAAGGATTCCGTCCGTTAATTGAATACATAAAATAATCGTGTTTTCATCGTCAAAGTTATTATGCCCATTATCAATCCACTTATGGAAAGCTTTTTTTAACTTATCCGCAATGTCTTTATTTTCTTCCCTGCAAAACCAGCCTAAATTTATTCCCTTTCCATGTGCGGTAAACCAATCTCCACAAATTGCAATATTGGAATTCTTTTCCAACTGTTTCATTTTATTTGATAAGCTATATGTAATGACATAAAATGATCCTTTCTCATAATATGCATCAACAGTCCGTACATTTGGAACATGATTATCGACGGTTGCCAGTCCTATCAAAGTATCATGCCCAAACCGTTCATTCATTATTTCCTGTACTTCCTGCGTAAAAGTTTCATTCATAAATTTGCTCTCCTGACAATAACTGCTCTTTATACTCCACGAGAATCCAAATATTTTGCCTCGTCTTCTCTTGCCTCAATATATGCTTTTTCCAAATCAATATTATACACATCCGCGAGTCGAATTACTTGAGCAATTATATCTGCCATTTCATTCCCCAGATGCGTATTAACCGTTTCTGCATTTTCTTCAAAAGCATAATATTTTTCTTTATACATTACCCACTTGGATAATTCGCCCACTTGTTTCGCAAGTTCAATCATTGTACCTTGAGCGTTCCACTCATTTAATTCAATTTTATTAAAACGCCTTACTACAGCTCTATACATTTCAATCATTTCACTGAATGTTTTTCCCATATTCATCCTCAAAATAAAGTTTTTTTATTATATCTCTTCTCTGTCAACAAATAATCTCATATATCCATAAACAATCTTAACTATATATCAATAATCTTTTCTATTAATATATAATCTTGTCTATATCAAATAATTTTGTCTATATCAAATAATCTTGTCTATATCAAATAATCTTGTCTATATCAAATAATCTTGTCTATATCAAATAATCTTGTTTATACACAAACAATCTTATCTATCAATAAATAATCTTCTCCATCAACACCGAATATTGATGTTTAATTATATCACACTTATCCTCCATTTTCCACTATAATATAGGACAAAGCAACCGCCATGTCCCGTATTCCTTAATCATTCTAACAAATAAAATTTGCTATTCCTGCCTCTTCCAGCCGCTCTGCTTATCATACAAACTATTTCATTTTTCAAAACAGAAATACTAATACCAGCAATCATTGCCTTTTATAGTTAAGCCGTTCGTTTATTCCTTATATCTTTATCAAATACCGCAGATCGCATTAATCCTGCAACTCAGCTTCAAATATTATGTGCTTGCATTATTAAAAGCCATTATCTAACACCCATTTTCTCCTTAACCAATCTTATCACCTGATGATGACACCATGTCTTTGATATCGGAAAAAAGGAGTATAATCACGTTTCATCTTATCCGTTTTCAGCAACGTTAAAAATAGTCCCTTTTTTGCAGATTATTTATATTGATACCTCCCTAAAGATTATAATTACTCTTCCTGGCACTTCCCATAAAACAAGATTCAATCAATGTTTTTTGAAGCAGTCAAGATTTAATCCCTCTCCAATACATGAAATTATATCATGGTGATTAAATCCGATAAGCCATTGATATTTTTTTGAAACAATATAATAATCTAACCAGCCATTGTCTAAAAAAGCAGTATGGCTTAGTAAATCAAGAGCTTTTACTAATTCAGGAATATAACTTTCAAAGATCCAGAATTCTTCTCCTTCATACCAAGCTCTCCCCTTGTCGATTAGAAAATAAACCATTTTATTATCCTCTTTTATAATTTGAGGTAAAAAATAAAACCATGTTGAGTAATCAACCGTATAGCATCCGAGAAGTTTTTTCATACTTTCAGGACTATATCCATTTGTATTAGCCCAATGCAAGCCATTTTTCCATGTTTTTGTTTTATCTGCATATTTTCCTGTAATCTGTTGATATATATCTGCCCACTGATTTCCACTTACTTTATGAAATCGTTCTTTCGATATGCTGCATTTTGTTACCACTTCGTGTTCTAATCGAAATATATCACCTGCAGGCTTCTTCATATTCATATTTTATTCTCACTTTCAAGTGATCAGCTCATTTTCATTGGATAATTGTCTGCATCCTTATTTATCGCTAAAGTAATTATCTTTAGATAACCTCGCATAAAGTTGTCCCGGAGACCCCATCGTCACAGCAGGCGGCGTAGAGGTTCCAGCCCTGCTCCTGCACATAGCGGCTGAGCATGATTTTCTGATTTTCGATGGACACGGACTCCCCGGTTCTCTCATCGTCCCGGCTGAGCCTGCAATAAATTCCAACATTGTAGTTTTCCTGCATCTTGTTTTTTACCTCCCTGGACGCAGGTACATAGCATCTGTTACCAGCTCCAATTATAGCCGCTTTAACACTGTAAAGCAATAGCTTTCTGCCGGACGTCAGAAGTTTTTACGCAGTCCGCCGCCCGTTCCACTCCAGTTCTGCTGTGTCTATGACCTCGCCCATTTCCGCTTTTTCCGCAAAGCTGCTGGACAGGTGATAGGTCACTCCGTCCATTTCCACATCAAGCTCCAGGTTCAAAAACACGCCCCGACACCCGCCATATTCAAAGCCGGGGAGTTCCCCCGCCACTGTGATTTCTACTGGCCGTTTTTCCATTTTCATGCGATACCTCCCATGCTCCGCAGAATGTCCACGGTGTTGCCCAGCGCACAATAAAGCGCCTCGCTGTCTGGATTTCTCATGCTGGACTTCGCCGCCATTCGGACTTGTCGCAGGGCAACCTCTACCTCCCGCGTGGTATACCCATTTTGAACGGCGGCGATGGCAAGGTTGGCGAGATAGACGCAATCGGTACGGCCCAGCTTGTCCTGCACCGCCATTCTGCCGAGCTGTTCCAGGATGCCGTCACGGGATTTTACGGTGACCGCCGTTCTGTCCTCCTGCCATAAAACCTCGCTGTTTTGAATTTCGGTAGCCGCTACCGATAACAGATGGACGCCCTCGTACATATACATCTTGTTCAGCGCCTGCCGCCTGCTGGGAGCGTATTCCTCCGTGATGCGAGCGCCCATCTTCGGCCTGCCCCGCTTGCGCCTGACTTCCTCCGTTTTGTTTTTTTCCATTGTCCGGCCTCCCTTCTGAAACAAAAAACGCAGATACAATAAGACCGACCCCAGCAAAAACGCTGCGGCTCGGTCTATGTATCTGCGTGAAAAATATGTGCAGTATTCAATTCTTTATTATGATAGCACAAACAGATGTTCCTGTCAATGCCTTTGAGAAAATTTTGTCGAGGGTGGGCGCAGGTTGCGGTTATGTGCTATGCGGTAAGCCGGGCGTTTTACAAAAGAGCATTTATCGAGGGGAATTTCGCCCAAGTGAAATCCAACTGTAAACTGGAATTGGCTTACTTTTTACTTTCGATGGAATGTAAAATAAAAGCGCCCATCGTGGCAATAGAGAAAATAATGCCTAAGTATCCTTCAAGGTTAAGCAATGCACCAATTATGATACCTACATAGCCAAACAGGATAGTCGCTATAATTGCAACAATAATTTTTCCCATACGATTACTCCCCTTTGTCAAATTCCGGTTTGTTGACATATACCCATTAAAATATAGCACAAAGCCGACCAGAGTTCAACCTCCATTGTAGGGATTTTACCTACTTTGCAAGCTGTTTGTATATACAGACGCCCAGCTTACAAAGTAGCGCAACCCTTGGAAACACCGCGAAAAATAGTAGCGGTATAAACAATATGGCCGAATATAGGAACAGCTGGACAATAGGAAGAAGCGGTATGAATTTTATAAAAAGCCTACCTTGTATGCGCCGGGTGAGGGAGACACAGAGGACAGCAAAGGAGGCGGAGCAAAGGGTACTTCCATCATATTGATTTGTTCACACTTTGGTGCTATACTTTGGATGGTTACAAGACGATCAGAGCAAATCAAATCCGATGATATGGGGTGATGGTATGACAGATATACTTTCTTTTGAAGGACTTGACTTAATGCTTGGCGACCATGCTCCCTTTCTAATGTCGCTATCAGATGGGTTGCAGGAAGAACTTCATATCATAATCGCTGCGGCGGAAGTCGGAGAAGTGGGCGGCAATATCCCTGATTTTGAAGGAATGGATGAAAGTACCCAACAGGCCCTCCACGAAATTTTGACCGATACACGGCCCATAGAGGTAAATGAACGCCATCTGTTCGAGATATGTTTTCGCGATTACATCATCTACCAAATAAGGAACGAGTCTTTTTGGTCTGGCGATCCGCATGAAGTCCGCCATGGAAAGTATCTTATCACTTTTGAAAAGTCAAAGCTACTTTCACATCTGGAAGAAATTACAGACGCTCAGCAGTTGGATGATGGTTCGTTTTATCCCGGCGAGTGGACGCATTATGGCATCTACACGCAGAACCATGTGATTGACATTATTTCTCATTGCCCGCCAGTTATATCGCTATGTATATTGGACGAAAATATTCTTGACAAATAGCATATTGCTGGAAACTACGTTATCAATCTTTTCAAAATACGATTGTTAAAGTGTGATCTCCAGGTGTGGACAGGATTTCAGAGCAATTTAGTCGGCGGCTAAGTCGCCGGTATTGATGTGAAAGCGTAGTACAGTTAGTTAGAGCCGTATCTGCAAGAAAGCAGATACGGCTCTAACATTTGATTACATCAGTCCCATATCAATTCACTCAATAGGTCAGTATCCGTAAGACAGCCACAAAGAAATTAACAATCGGCAGACCGTCAGACAGAATTGGGAAAAGCAGATGCGCCAGCCTGGTATGGCTGGGCATCTGCTTTTTGTCGCTTGCTTCCGACCCGGCGTGGGGTGCTTCAAGACAGCAAGAAGCCCTTGGCCGTAGGAATATATCCAAATGTTTCTGCATGGCTGTTGGGCACCCGCGCGGGAGCGTCCTGATTGCGGACACCAATCAAAGCGAAACAGTTTCGATATGATCGGGCACACTGGCACCTGAAATGAAAAGATTCTCACTTTTAGCAGGACAGTTCTAAAAAATGCAAATTACAATCTTTAGATCAGAGACTGTACTTTGTGCCCTCATAACGTGTGCGAAATAATTTCGCCCACGTTACGTCTAATCCCGCCATGACCGGCGGGAGTTTCTTCAAAACCGATGGTGGAATGCCTTGTAACCACAGGTGAGAGAGAACATTTGTCAAGGGGGCCTTCGCTCAAAAAGTGAAAGCCCCCGATCAACTGGAGATATCCTTGGGGAGAGCAGTGCTTTGTCATTTCAGCCCAGCCAACTGCTGGAAGGCTACCCCAGCCAAACAGACAAACCGGGTGGGCAGTTCTTCCGGCAGAACAACAGCCCGTTGGGGGAGATGGTCCTCAAAGGGCAGGGGATCCATGTGGTAGAAGGTCACGCCGGAAAGAGACACATCTTTATCATTGTACTCTGAGCCGTTCCAAACTTCGTCAAACCAGATCCGGGCCCCATAGCCATGAAGAAGGTCCAACAGATCCGCCCGGCAGTGCTTGCTCAGCAGTCCCATGTCCAGCCCCCATTTGCCCGAGACGGTGTAGATGGTGATATGCTTGGTCACCGCTCCCTCAAACCGCCCCCACTCCGGGGGCTGGGACGGGATGGTCAGCTGGCGGATGAGGGGCTTGCCCCCCGCCTCCTTGAGCCGCTTTTTCCACAGGGTCAGTTGCCCTTTTGTCATCTCCGCCGGAACTACAAGACCCACTTGGGCATCGTCCGACAGAGGAAACGGCACTCCGTCCTCCCCCCAGGCCGTTCCGTTCCCATCCAGGAGGAAGACGCTCTCTAATCTGTCCTCCCGGTAGACTCCCCACACCAAGGCAGTGAAGATCTCCGGTTTGGGGGCAGCGGCCAGGGCGGAGAGCAACTCCCCTGCCCGCCACTGGTAGTGACAGGCCATCACCTTGGTCAGGGTCAGCCGCTGGAGTTTGGCCAGCTTGGGGCTGTCCCAAGCCGGAGGAATCTCTGAAGCCAGCAGTCCCACCTTTTTCAGTTCCTCCTCAAAGTCCCGCCGGGGCCAGCCGGGGTTCCGGAGCCGATCCAGAACGAGTTTGCAGTGGGCATCCGCCTTTTTCAGCCGATGTCCCCTCTCCAAAGGGGTCTTGTCAGGCCAGCCGTACTGGAGATATAAAAACTCCCTCCAGGTTCGGGCCATTTCCACAAAATAGGTGGGGTGGAACTGATCCCCAAGCCAGGGTTTATATTGGTCCGAATCCATCAGCTTGACTGCCGTCTCCGGGTCCCGCCGGGCGGCATCTGCGGCGCAGTCCGGGTCCACGGGGGCATGATACGCGCTGAGTACCCCCAGCAGATAGGCCAGCATTACATCCAGCGGCTTCCAGCCCAGGCCGTAGAGAACCTGGGCGCTGTCTGTGTGAGAGCTTCCCAACCAGGCTTCCCGCAGACCGAAAGCCTCGGCCAGCTGCTTGCTTTTGGTGCTTTGGTAGTAATATCGGTCATACCAGTCCCGCCACGCGGCCCGAGCCTTCTCGCTGACTTCCCAGAAAAGAGTGGGTTCCAGAACCAGAGCCGTGGTGAACTCGTGGGTCTCTTTCCACTCATACCCTCTGCCGTTGTTGCAGGTGTGTTCCTCAACTTTGGTCAGGGACGTGGCCATGTTCCGCTCCTGAATCCGCAGGACCTCCCCGGGCAGCGTGCCCCCCTGAGAGAGAAGGACCGCCGCCCAGTGCCCGCCGGCAAGATACTCCCGCTTGTTTTGCTCCAGGACCAGCCGGACAAACCGTTCCGGGTCCAGCTGGTACAGCTTCCGGAGAAGGGCCGGTTCGTCCTGAATATCCGGACAGAAGAAATCCTGTCTCTTTTTTGGGAATTGTTCCCCCAGTAGCTTGGCGTGCCGCCGGATCAGAGTCATCAACTCCTGGTCGCTCATGGCATCAATCTCCCGGCGGGTGATGACCTCTCCTTTTCTTGTCTCCATGGCCTCTCCTCCTTGCTAATAAATTGCAATTTGTTCATGGTCAAATATAGCACAAAGCCGGCCAACGTTCAACCTCCATTGTAAGGCTTTCACCTGCTCTGCAAGCATTAGGGGCATCCGGCGCAACGCTAAAGCCGGAAGTCACACAATGAACACGGGGAACGGGAAACTCTTTCTTATCTGCAAGTATGTAAAAATACGCAACTGGCAGGGAGCGGAAAAGCCACGCCGCAGGCGTGTTCGACCGGGCGCAAGGCGGACGGTCCGGGGCTTGGGGGAACCCCAACAAGCGAGTGAGAGTATCCAAAAGGATATCCTCACTCATTGCTTGCCCACGATTAGAGAAACGTGGATTGCGGATTGCAAATGAGGATGTTTCCACGGTCCCTTCCGAACATCGCAGATAGATGATTCGCACGAAAACAAAGCTGTGGAAACGGTCTGGAAAGTATGATATACTGAAAAGATCACCGCTTTATATTGACGGCTCAGCCAAGAAGATGCGCTGGCGGGCGAGTCAAATTCGATCAGCTCTCAGAAAAATATATTGCTCCAATATGTAAAGCAAAATCATTTCCTTAATCCCTTGTTTTTCGTAGACGACGGGTACTCGGGAACCGATTTTGAAAGACCCGGTTTTCAAAAGATGCTGGATGAAATTGAAGCCGGTCATGTGTCCACTGTAATCGTTAAAGACCTCTCCAGATTTGGCCGTAACTCCGCTTTGACCGGGATGTATACCAACATCACTTTTGCGAAATACGGTGTCCGTTTTATTGCCATCAACGACAACTATGACACCATCGACCCAAACAGTGTTGACAACGATTTTGCCGGGACAAAAAACTGGTTTAACGAGTTTTATGCGCGGGATACCAGCCGCAAAATCCGCGCCGTCAACAAAGCGAAAGCGGAGCGCGGGGAGCCGCTGAATACACGTCCCCCTTATGGCTACAGGAAGGATCCGGACGACCACAAGCGTTGGATTGTGGATGAAGAGGCGGCTCAGGTGGTTAAGCACATTTTCACCCTTTGTATGGAGGGCTGCAGCCCGGTACAGATTGCAAAGGCGTTGGAGAATGAGAAAGTTCTGAACCCTACGGCATACCATCAGCACGAGGGCAAAAACACCCCGCACCCAACGCCGGAGAAACCTTATCAATGGAACGTGAGAACCATAGTCACCATTTTGGAGCGCAAAGAATATATCGGCTGTACCGTCAATTTCAGGACTTACACAAATTCCATTTGGGACAAAACGCAGAGAATCAATCCGGTGGAAAAGCAGCTTGTGTTTTACAATACGCATCCGGCAATTGTGTCCCAGGAGGTCTTTGACAAGGTTCAGGAATTGCGTGAAAAACGGGAGCGGCGCACTCGAACCGGAAGGACAAGCCTTTTCTCCGGCATCCTGTACTGCGGCGAGTGCAAGCAACGAATGTACTTTTGCAGCAGCAACGACCCGGTGAAATATCAGGATCATTTTATCTGCTCTACACATCGCAAGAATCAGGAAAAGTGCAGCAGTCACTTTATTCGGGTATCTGTGTTGGAGGGACTGGTTTTGGAGCATATCCGGCTGGTCTTACAGTATGTCGCTTATCATGAGGACTACTTCCGTTCCGTGATGGAGGAACAACTCCGATCGGAAAGCGAAGCCGGGATAAACGTGAGCCGGAAACGCCTTACAAAAGCGGAGAGGCGCATGAATGAACTGGACCGCCTTTTCATCCGAATTTATGAGGACAATGTATCGGGCCGCATTTCGGATGAACGCTTTGCTTTGATGAGCAAAAGCTACGAGGACGAACAGGCGGAGCTGAAGGAACAGATTCAGGTGCTGCGGGACGAGATCGACCGGCAGGGACAGCAGATGGATAATCTGGACCGCTTTATTCAGAAGGCTGGGAAGTACGCGGAAATGGAGCGTCTGACACCGTATGCTTTGCGTGAATTGGTGAAGGCCATCTATCTGGAAAAGGTCGGACCGCAAGGGAGCAAGCGCAGGTTTAGCGTCAACATCAGCTATGATTTCATTGGATACATTCCGCTGGACAAGCTCACAGGCCAAGATTCCAAGTGATGCACATGAGGCTATTGGACACAGAGACAGCATGAACTGTCTTACGGATATTGCCCTATTCGACCGTACTTGCCCAAATTTTCAGTAGCCGCTTCCGAAAATCCGATAGCGGGAATTTCGTAGTTATTTATTGTCATTTCCTCCGTTTTGTAACAGCTTTATCGGAGGTAACAGGGATGCCATATCCTGCATGTAGTGTCATTTTTTTACGAGAGAGTATCATTTGTTCATTATTTAATATATATTTATTATATTATTCTGTAATACACACATTGTCAATCTTTTATGAACTTATGTAATCTCATTGAAAGTCCATGATTTAACACTATAATAAAAAATAAGGAGCATTTGTAACTAGATTCAAAAAAGCGCCGGATGCCCATTTTTTACTTTAGGGAAATTTTTAAACTGTTCCAAAATCAACATGAAAAAATACAGGCAGCCCAGAACCAGAACATAATCAGAAAATGGAGCCTGAGTATACTGAAAATCATGGAGCTAATGAAGCCAGAGTTATCCTTGAAGAAAAAGCGGTTTGTGATCAGCCTCTGCCCGATACAGTATTTAGAAGAAGTATTATCTTTTTAAAAGTCCCAGTGATTAAGCAGCCGGGAAGGAGCGCATTCGTGCGTTTGTCGTGAAGAAAGCACTTGAAACTCTGTGCAGATTGTGGCATGTTGAACATAAGAAAAGCACCCGCTTCAAGGGTGGATGCCTCTCGATCAGGAAAAATGCTCTATTGAGCACCGCCTGACCCGTTGGCAGACAGGTCAGGCATTTTAACTTCTTCTTACTTGTTTTTTAGAGAAAGGTCAGAAACGCAACAATCAAACCTCCAAGGGATATCAACAGGCCAATAATCCCAAGGAAGATTAACGTAATATCCGCTGCTGTCATGATACGCACCTCCCTTCCTATGTATTCCGGAGAACCGGTTATTGGCTCGGGATCCCTTATCCGCTCTTACTACATGGTGCCAGCACCATGTTCCGATAATCATCAGAAAAAACGCCATGACTCCATTGCACAATTACTGAAATATTGAGCTTATAGACCAGTAATTAGCTCTCTGCTCATTTTCTGTGTCTTATCTGTAAATGGCAGGCAATCCTCCATGATTACCTGCCACACTACACACAAATATTTATATTTGTTATCTAACTTTTCTTGCCCAAATAATAACCCTGTTCGTCATTTCACTTATCGGATGTCCCTGATAATCGCCGCACTC
>ERZ808040.200-NODE-200-length-59424-cov-7.700238_pt1 | contig 59424 bp, 74 predicted proteins | sample MGYA00380191_ERZ808040 | MGnify/ENA primary metagenome ERZ808040 (study PRJEB31490, sample SAMN06133395) | mouse gut metagenome | isolation source: J6 | host: mice | place: China: Chengdu | collected 2015-05 ...
CTGGCAAGCCTTTTTCTTTTCCGCAACCTTCTAACATTTTGGTTGCAATACTCTTAACTTTTATTTTGCACTAAACACTAACACTGTCTCATTACTTTTCCAAAGAAAGGATTTGATAGTGTGGCATACATAAGAAAAAGAGGAAGTTCTTATCTTGCACAGGTTTCTCTATACCAAAATGGAGAGCATAAACGTCTCACGAAAACATTTAAGAAAAAGTCAGATGCCAAACTTTGGGCTCTGGAAGTAGAATTAGCTAAAGGTAGTGGAAAACAGCTTGCTAATCGCCTAACATCATTTGCAGACTTCTTTGATAATTGGATCTACATTGTTAAACAAAAAGATGTTAAGGAAACAACTTTTCAAAACTATGTACAAGCTTCTACAATCATCAAAACGTTATTCGGCGACATACAGCTAAAAGACTTAAATGATATTGTTGTTCAAAAGAGAATAGACGAGTATGCTGAAACTCATTCTCGTAAAACAACACATGAATTACTGTTAAAGATCAAAACAGCATTACGTGATGCCTATTCTCGTGGCTATATTGCTAGCGATTTCGCAGGACTTGTTAAAACAAGAGGAGTAAATCCTCCGAAACGTAATCGAGCATTATCTATTACTGAGTTTAAAAAACTTCGGAATTACGTCCTAAATAATTCTGACAATGAATTTAACATTCTTGTATTATTAGCATTAGAGACAGGTATGAGACGTGGGGAGTTATTAGCAATTCGTCCTGAAAGTCTCTATGAATACGGCATTCATGTAAGACATTCAATTAGTCCAACATCTACAGACACTTCTTTAAAAACAAACAATGCTAAACGGGATATCTCCATTAATAAGAGAGTATATGATCTTTTGCAAAAGGTTCCCTTGAAAGATAATGGTTACATCTTTTCTTTTGATGGTTTTAAACAGTCTGAACGTCTAACTGCACTGTTAAAAGATGTCGGAATTCCTAAAACGACTTTTCATGGTTTACGCGACTCTCATGCATCATTTTTATTTGCTCAAGACATTGACCTCGTCTATGTATCTAAACGTTTAGGTCATGTAAACATTCAAACAACACAAAACTATTACCTTGAATTGATGCCTGAAAAGAAACATGAACAAGAAGAAGATGCCTTAAACTTATTAGACTCGTTATAAGAGAACATAAAAAAGCACCGACATTTCTGCCAGTGCTTTAAAGTGAATTTTATCATTGTATCTATATTTGCATCAACTTGCATCAAAAAGTGCATGCAAACCATTGATATGACAACGTTTCTATTAACGTTTTGAGAATTGTGGTTTACGACGAGCACCACGGAATCCGTACTTCGCGCGTTCTTTCATACGTGGGTCACGTGTTAAGAAGCCAGCTGATTTAAGTGCTGGGCGGAAGTCTGGGTCAACGTTTAATAGTGCACGTGCAACACCGTGACGAATTGCACCAGCTTGACCAGTGAATCCTCCACCGTGAACGTTTACTAATACGTCATAGCTACCTAAAGTTTCAGTTGCTACTAAAGGTTGTTTAATAACTTCACGTAATGTTTCATATGGTACGTAGTCATTTACGTCGCGGTTGTTGATAACGATTTTTCCGTCACCAGGTACTAGACGTACACGAGCTACTGAGCTTTTACGACGGCCAGTGCCGATATATTGTACTTGTGCCAAAATAGTTCCTCCTCTAATTATCCACGAAGTTCGTAAACTTCTGGTTTTTGTGCTGTATGTGGATGCTCTGATCCAGCATATACGTTTAATTTCTTAATTGTTTGTCTGCCTAAAGGACCTTTTGGAAGCATACCTTTAATTGCAAGCTCTAACATTTTTGTTGGGTAGTGAGTACGCATTTCTAATGCAGTACGCTCTTTTAAGCTACCTGTGTAACCTGAATGACGGTAGTATTTCTTGTCTTGTAATTTGTTACCTGTTAATTCGATTTTGTCTGCATTGATTACAATCACATGGTCACCTGTATCTACATGTGGTGTGAAAGTTGGTTTATGTTTTCCACGTAAAAGTGCTGCAACTTCAGAAGCTAAACGACCTAACGTTTGACCTTCAGCGTCAACAACATACCATTTACGCTCTACTTCGTGGCTTTTTGCCATGAACGTTGTACGCATATTTATATCCTCCTAATTACGATAAATTTCCCGTTTTAAATCTATAACCTAAACACAAATAACCTTCCGGGGCATAATTGTGGGGTCTTAGAATTACCATTACTTATCTTATAATGTTTTCGACATTTAGTCAAGCATTTTCATGAAAAACACACGGGAAAGTTGTACTAGATAAAAGCTAGCATTTATCACGATTCTGGCGCTTCTTTTAGCACATTTTCAACAGGATCGTATGTCACACTTTCTAAGTATAAACCATGTGCTGCCGCCGTTTTTCCAGCTTTCTTTCTGTTTTTCATTTCTAATATTGTTCGAATATCTTCTGGTTGATGCTTGCCAATGCCAACCGATAAAAGCATCCCAGCAATTGTCCGCACCATATTGTATAAGAAACCATCGCCTTCAATGGTCATAATAAGATGATGACCTTCTTGTTCAATCGTTAGCATTCTTACAGTACGCACTTTCGTTGTCGTATTCGCTCGTGTTGAGCAAAAACTTGTGAAATCATGCGTACCCATTAAATATTGTGCTGCTTCTCGCATTTTATCGATATTTGGTTTTAACCACCCTAAATGAACGTAATAGTTTCGTTCAAATGGGTTTTGAATGTCTTCCATACTCCACTTATAGCGATAGGTCTTACCTGTCGCTGAATACCGTGCGTGAAAGTTTTGATCGACATATTCCACATTGACGACCCGAATATCGAGTGGCAATAATACATTCAACGCTCGAATCCAACGATATGGTTCAATCGTTAATGGCGTATCAAAATGAATCACTTGTCCATTCGCATGAACGCCAGCATCTGTTCTCCCACTCGCATATGAGATTAGCTGATCATCTTTATGCATTTTTTGCAAGGCTTTGTCGACCATTTCTTGTACAGTACGAGCATTGGGTTGAGATTGATATCCCGCATAATTCGTACCATCATATGCAAGCGTTGCTTTGACACGATTCACATACATCTACCTACCCTCTTAAAAAATAAAGAGATGCAACGAGTATTACGAGTAAGATCATGCCGATTGAGTCACGAATTCCCCATGTTAATTGGCGATATCGCGTACGGCCTTCTCCACCACGATAGCCACGCACTTCCATTGCGACCGCTAAATCTTCAGCACGCTTAAATGCACTGATAAATAGCGGCACTAATAATGGAATGACTGCCTGGATTCGCTCTTTCATCGTTCCCGAACTAATATCGGAACCCCTCGCTAGTTGCGCTTTTAATATTTTATCCGTTTCATCCATTAAAGTCGGAATGAAACGTAAAGAAATTGACATCATTAATGCCAACTCATGCACTGGCAGCTTGAAAGTCTTCAATGGTCCTAACAAATCTTCCATCCCATCTGTAATCGAAATCGGAGAAGTTGTTAATGTTAAAATAGAAGTAATTAAGACGAGAATTAAAAAACGTAAAGAGATAAAAATCCCTTGTCGTAACCCTTCTTCATAAATCTTAATAAATTTCCAATCTACTAATAGTGCACCTTCACGTGTGAACAAAATATGCATTAAAAACGTAAATATAATTAAAAATAATATCGGTTTTAGTCCATTCAATAGAAAATATAATCGGATATGTGATGCAGCGATAACGATTAGCGTAAAAACAAGTAAAATCGCATACGTCACCACATTATTCGCCAAAAATACTGCAAATACAAAGAAAAAAACAAATAATAATTTAGAACGCGGATCCATTCGGTGAATAAAGGAATTCCCTGGAATGAAACGCCCAAAAATCATCTTTTCTAACATGACGGACGCTCCTTCAATCGGTCATGAATCATGTGTGCTAGTTGCTCTTCTGTTAAAGCAATTCCTGCTAATGACTGGCCAATTTGTTGTTCAATTTTTTGTTGTAATAAAACGGTTCTTGGTAAACCTAATTGATATTGCTGTAAGATTTCTTTTTCTCGAAACACTTCTTCTGGTGATCCGTTTAATACTGACGTGCCTTGATGCATCACGACAATATGGTCTGCATAACGTGCGGCATCTTCCATACTATGTGTTACTAAAATCGTTGTTAGCCCTTCTTTTTGATGAAGTGTATAAAACAACTCCATAATTTCTCTGCGGCCTTTCGGATCTAGTCCAGCAGTTGGTTCGTCTAGCACAAGTACAGAAGGGTTGAATGCTAACACACCCGCAATCGCGACTCGACGCATTTGCCCACCTGATAAATCAAATGGTGACTTATGTGCGACCTCTTTCGGTAATCCAAGTTGTTCAATTAATGTATAAGCACGTTTTTCAGCTTCTTCTTTTGGCACACCAAAATTGAGAGGACCAAACATAATATCTTTCAACACTGTCTCTTCAAATAATTGATGTTCTGGAAATTGAAAAACAATGCCAACGCGACTTCTAATTTGTTTTAACTGTTTTGCTTTTGTTTTCGCATGAATTTGTAAATCACCAATATTCACAGTACCTTCTGCTGGCTTTAATAAGCCATTTAAGTGCATAAGTAATGTCGATTTTCCCGATCCGGTATGACCAATCACTGCTGTATAAGACCCCGATTGGACATCAATATCGACATCATAAATCGCTCTTTTTTCAAAAGGTGTATCTTTTCCATATAAATAACCTACTTGCTGAAGTGAGATGTCCATAGCTCATTCACCAATTCTTCTTCTGTCATATGCTCTTTCGTTAATGACACACCTGCTTCACGTAGCAAATGAGACATTTGCATCGCAAACGGAATGTCCAAACCAATCTCTGTTAATAATTGCCCATTGGCAAATACTTCTTCTGGTGTTCCAGTTAACAGTAATTCACCTTGATTCATAACGATGATTCGATCGGCAAGACTCGCTTCTTCTAAATCATGTGTAATCGAAAGAACGGTTAAGTTTGTACGCTTTTTTAGTTCTGTCACGATCCGAATCACTTCTTCTCGTCCTTGTGGGTCTAGCATAGATGTTGCTTCATCTAAAATGAGAAGCTGTGGTTGAAGTGCTAATGCACCTGCAATTGCAACCCGTTGTTTTTGTCCACCAGACAAATGATGCGGTTCGTGATTAAGAAAATTCTCCATTTGTACTTCTGTTAAAGCTTGTTGGACAACTTGTACCATTTGTTCGAATGGCACACCTTTATTTTCCAAAGCAAATGCAACATCGTCTTGTACTGTCGCACCAACAAATTGATTGTCAGGATTTTGAAAGACGATTCCCATTTTAGATCGTAATTCCCAAATATTCTCTTCTGTAATCTCCTCAGAAAACAATCGTACATTTCCTTCATCTGGAAATAAAAGGCCAATCATACATTTGGCAAGTGTCGATTTCCCAGAACCATTATGGCCAACAATCGCAATCCATTCACCATCATTCACTGTAAAGGAAACATCTTGTAATGCTTTGACTGATTTCTCCTCATCGTCTGTTGGGTAGGCATACGATAAATTGTTCACGGATAAAATTTCTTTCACGATTTGCACCTCCAACAAGTTCATCTACTTATAAAAAAACACCTATTTTTGCGCAAATAACAGTTTATATTTAACTTCTGCTATCAAACTGAATGTTTACGCAAACAATAGATGTTCCGGTTATGAATTTTTAATATGAAAATAAAAAAGCGCGCACCTCATCCGAAGAAACGCGCAATAGTTTATGAACAATATCGGGTGCTCAATCCGATATTGCGGATGAGGTACGTAGAGCTAGACCGAATGAAATTTATTCAACGATCATAACACTCAGCTTTAATTTGTCGTATAAATCTTTCACATTAAATTTCATAATGTTTTAAAAAAGGGTGTGGACATACGAATGCCAGACACACCCAGTAAAGTTAAAATGTATTACACAAGTTCAATAACTACAACAGGTGCACCGTCACCACGACGAGGACCTACCTTCATGATGCGTGTGTAACCACCTTGACGCTCTGCATAACGTGGTGCAACTTCATCAAAAAGTTTTTGGATTGCATAAGTTTTAACTTCTTTACCATTCTCACCTTTCGCAACTGTGTAGTCACGACGCATGAATTGTGCTGCTTGACGACGTGCGTGTAAGTCACCACGTTTACCAAGAGTAATCATTTTTTCAACTACTGAACGAAGTTCTTTTGCACGTGCTTCAGTCGTTTCAATACGTTCGTTTACGATAAGATCTGTTGTAAGGTCACGAAGTAACGCTTTACGTTGAGAACTTGTACGTCCTAATTTTCTGTATGCCATCTAAATTTCCCTCCTTCAACCAATAAGAGTGACTCAATCTTCTGTTCTTAATTCGAGATTAAGTTCTGCTAGCTTAGCTTTCACTTCTTCAAGTGATTTTCTGCCAAGGTTTCGTACTTTCATCATTTCTTCTTCAGTTTTATTCGATAACTCAAGAACAGTGTTGATGCCTGCACGCTTTAAACAGTTGTAAGAACGAACTGATAAATCAAGCTCTTCAATTGTCATTTCAAGAACTTTTTCGATTTGATCTTCTTCTTTTTCAACCATGATTTCAGCAGCTTGTGCTTCATCTGTCATGTTTACGAATATGTTTAAATGCTCCGTGAGGATTTTTGCTCCGAGTGCGACAGCTTCTTTTGGACCGATACTACCGTCTGTCGTAACATCTAGCGTAAGCTTATCGAAATTCGTAGATTGTCCTACTCGAGTATTTTCCACCTGGAAGTTTACGCGCGATACCGGCGTATAAATAGAGTCAATTGGAATAACACCGATTGTCAGATCTTCACGTTTGTTCATCTCTGCTGGTGCATATCCACGTCCACGCATTGCATACATGCGCATACGTAAATGACCATTTTTACCTAATGTTGCAATTTTTAAATCAGGATTTAAAATTTCAACATCACTATCATGCGTAATGTCCGCAGCTGTTACAACACCTTCACCTTTAACGTCTATCTCAATGACTTTTTCTTCATCAGAATAAATCTTTAGCGCTAGTTGTTTCACATTCAGAATGATTGATGCAACATCTTCAACTACTCCGTCAATTGCAGAGAATTCATGAAGAACACCATCAATTTGAATAGAAGTTACTGCTGCGCCTGGTAAAGACGAAAGAAGAATGCGTCGTAAGGAATTCCCTAAAGTATTCCCGTATCCACGTTCTAGCGGTTCAATGATAAACTTTCCGAATTTGGAATCTTCGCTAATTTCTACAGTCTCAATCTTCGGTTTCTCAATTTCGATCATTCGTTTATCCTCCTTCAAAACGGCATATAATTTGGCCTTACATAATCAAAATCCATTTCAAACTAGTAAATTTCTATCATATTGTATATCATTGACAAAAATTACGATTCTCAATCAAATGGAATGCAAGCCAAAATTATACACGACGACGTTTTGGTGGGCGGCAACCATTATGTGGAACCGGTGTTACGTCACGGATTGCTGTAACTTCTAGTCCAGCTGCTTGTAAAGAACGGATTGCTGCTTCACGTCCAGCACCTGGTCCTTTAACTGTTACTTCCGTGTATTTTAAACCATGTTCCATTGCAGCTTTAGCAGCTGTTTCAGCAGCCATTTGTGCAGCGAATGGAGTAGATTTACGAGAACCTTTGAAGCCTAGTGCACCAGCACTTGACCATGATAATGCGTTCCCTTGCATATCTGTAATCGTTACGATCGTGTTGTTGAATGTTGAACGAATGTGTGCTACACCATTCTCAATATTCTTTTTCACTCTACGTTTACGTGAAACTTGTTTTTTAGCCATGTTATAAAGAAACCTCCTTTACCTGAAAATTATTTTCTAACAGCGCGCTTAGCACCCTTACGAGTACGTGCGTTGTTTTTCGTGTTTTGACCGCGAACAGGAAGTCCACGACGGTGACGGATACCACGGTTGCTACCAATTTCCATCAGACGTTTAATGTTAAGTGACGTTTCACGACGAAGGTCACCTTCAACTTTTAAATTGTCGATTTCTGTACGGATTTTGTCTAACTCAGCGTCAGTTAAATCGCGTACGCGTGTTTCTTCAGATACTCCAACTGCTTCTAATACCTTTTGTGCAGTTGTTTTACCAATTCCATAAATATAAGTTAATGAAATTACAATGCGCTTATCGCGCGGAATGTCTACACCAGCAATACGTGCCATAAATATTGTGCACCTCCTTCTATATTAACCTTGTCTTTGTTTATGTTTTGGATTTTCACAGATAACCATTACTCGCCCACGTCTGCGAATAACTTTACATTTTTCACAGATCGGCTTTACAGATGCTCTAACTTTCATCTTACACAACCTCCTTCATATTCCGGAGTGCAAAAGTTTATTTGAAACGGTACGTGATACGACCGCGTGTTAAATCATATGGTGAAAGTTCCATAGTTACTTTATCTCCAGGTAGAATACGGATAAAGTGCATACGAATTTTTCCTGACACATGTGCCAATACCGTATGACCATTTTCTAATTCTACTTTGAACATTGCGTTTGGCAACGTTTCAACTACAGTTCCTTCGACTTCAATTACATCGTCTTTCGCCATCATTCCTGTCTCCCTTCTATATCTCATTAAAGGTTTCACCATCAAAACGGCGTCAGTCTCGCCTTTAAAGCTTTCTCAACATACGTCTGGAACGCAAGAGTGATATTCGAAAGACGTCTGCCATTATGAACTTCCGGAGATCAGTTTCCTCTTTGATATAGGATTTAATCGGACCGGAATGGAACACGACCGTCCAGAGTGCCGTAATGAGCTCTCATTGACGCTTCTTATGACAATGTCCGTTCTTATTAAGAAGGACGAACAATAACGTCTTGCAGAACTCCAGCAGTTCTTATGCCGGGCATCATATGCTTTTGCAGCTCTTTGTGTGAAATGCCCTTTCCGCGACTAGCATTCACATGCTGCCTCATAGCTAGCATATGCTTACTATGTTTGTTGCATGTGCCCGGAAAGGTTTACTGAGCGTTCCCTTGTAGGATAACGTCCAGATCTTTGAAAACGTCTTGAATGTCTTGTTGTCCATTAATGTTTGCTAACACACTTTTCTCTTCATAATAAGATAAAAGTGGCGCAGTTTGTGTCATGTTTACATCTAAACGATTTTTCACCGTTTCAGGATTGTCATCCTCACGTTGATAAAGCTCGCCACCATCTTTATCACATACATTTTCCTCTTTTGGAGGGTTAAATTGCAAGTGATAAGATGTGCCACATACTTTACAGATTCGACGACCCGTTAAACGTTTAATCAGTTCTTCAGGATCTACTTCGATATTAATCACGTGTTCAATTTTACGATCCATATTTGCTAGCAGTTCATCAAGTGCTTCTGCTTGTGCAACTGTACGTGGGAAACCGTCTAATAAAAACCCTTTCTCACAATCAGGTTGGTTTAAACGTTCACGTACGATACCAATCGTTACTTCGTCTGGAACTAATGCACCTTGGTCCATGTAAGACTTAGCTTTTAAGCCAAGCTCTGTTCCTTCTGAAATCGCAGCACGGAACATATCTCCTGTAGAAATATGAGGTATATCGTACTTTTCAACAATACTGTCCGCCTGTGTACCTTTACCAGCACCAGGCAAACCCATTAGTATGATATTCATACTGGATTACCTCCACACTTAGCTTCTATACGAAGTTTATTTCATAAAACCTTTATAATGTCGTTTTACAAGTTGTGACTCAAGTTGTTTCATCGATTCGAGTGCAACACCAACGACGATAAGCAAACTTGTTCCTCCAATTTGTAATGACTGTGGAAGATTTGCCAAGTTGATAAAGAAAATCGGCATTACAGATACAGTTGCAAGGAATAGTGCCCCAACAAATGTTAATCTGTATAAAGTACTTGTCAAGTAATCTTGAGTATCTTTACCAGGACGAATACTTGGAATATAAGCCCCTTGCTTCTTTAAATTCTCAGCTGCATTTTCAGGATTCACCTGAATGAATGCATAGAAATATGTGAATGCGATAATTAACGCCACATAAATGACCATTCCAACTGGTTGTGTATAGTCAAAGACGTTAACGATCGTTGTTGTCGTTTTATTTTCACCGAAAAACATTGCCAATGATTGCGGCGTAATAAAGAATGCCGCAGCAAAGATTACTGGAATTACACCAGCTGCATTAAGTTTTAACGGCATATGCGTTTGCTGACCTGCAGTCGTTTGACCACGACCTGTCGCGCGTTTCGCATAATGAACAGGTATTTTACGAAGTGCTTCTTGCACGTAAATAACACCTACTGTTACAGCGACAATTACGAGAAGTAATAGTAACGTAATCCCTAATTTAATGTATAGCGCATCGCCTGCATCTTGAATTTGAGTTGCATAGTACTGGTTTACTGCAGTTGGGATTCCCGCAACAATACCTGCGAAAATGATAATAGAAATTCCATTACCAACTCCACGCTCTGTAATACGTTCCCCTAACCATAGTAAAAACGTTGTACCTGCTGTTAACACAATTGCGATTACAGCGTATGTTGCAAAGCTCTCATCCTTAATGAGAAGTCCACCATACATACGGTTAAATCCAAATGACATTGCTGCCCCTTGGATTAATGCAAGGACGACTGTAAAGTATCTCGTAAACTGTGCTGACTTACGTCTACCTACCTCGCCTTGCTTTGCCCACTCTGAAAACTTAGGGACAACATCCATTTGCAGTAATTGCATAATAATTGAAGCTGTAATATAAGGCATAATTCCTAATGCAAGGATCGAGAAGTTCGTTAAAGCTCCCCCGCCAAATATGTTCAAAAAGCCAATTAAGCTATGATCCGTTTGTTGTAATGCTGTTGCATCAACGCCCGGAACAGGTATAAATGCTCCCAATCTGAAAGCAATTAGAACGAGCAATGTAAAGAGGATTTTATTTCTAATATCTTTTACGCGCATAAAGTTAGAGATTGTTTGAAACATTAAATCACCTCAGTTTGCCCGCCTGCTTTTTCAATTGCTTCTTTAGCAGATGCAGAAAATTTGTGTGCTTTTACTGTAAGCTTTTTCTCAAGTGTACCATTTCCAAGAATCTTGATACCTGATTTTTCATTACTTACTACACCTGTTTCGATTAATAACTCAGGTGACACTTCTGTGCCTTCTTCAAATACATTTAGTTTGTCAAGGTTGACAACAGCGTATTCTTTACGGTTAATGTTCGTAAATCCACGTTTTGGTAAACGTTGGAATAATGGTGTTTGACCACCTTCAAATCCTAAACGTACTTTACCGCCTGAACGTGCTTTTTGACCTTTATGACCTTTACCAGATGTTTTACCAAAACCTGATCCGATCCCACGTCCTAAACGTTTACGTGTTTTACGTGAACCGACAGCTGGTTTTAATTCATGTAGTTTCATTTCATTGGCACCTCCTTAAATAAGAATTAGGAATTACAATTCGTTTACAGTTACTAAGTGTGACACTTTCGTAATCATGCCGCGAATTGAATCGTTATCTTGATGTTCAACTGTTTGGTTGATTTTCTTAAGCCCTAAAGCTTCGATTGTTTTACGTTGTGCTGGTTTTGAACCAATCACGCTTTTCGTAAGGGTGATTTCAAGTTTTTTAGTCATTGTGTTTCCCCCCTTAACCTAGCAGTTCTTCTACAGTTTTTCCACGTAAGCTAGCAACATCTTCTGCACGCTTTAAGCTTTCTAGACCTTGGATTGTTGCACGAACCATGTTGATCGGTGTGCTTGAACCTAATGACTTAGATAGGATATCTGTAATTCCTGCTAACTCAAGTACAGCACGAACAGGTCCTCCAGCGATAACTCCTGTACCAGGTGCCGCAGGTTTAATTAATACTTGACCTGCACCGAAGCGTCCAACAATTTCGTGTGGAGTTGTTCCTTTTACCATCGGTACTTCAATTAGATTTTTCTTCGCAGCTTCAACTGCTTTACGGATTGCCTCTGGAACTTCTTGTGCTTTCCCAGTTCCAAAACCTACACGACCATTTTTATCACCAACTACTACAAGTGCTGTGAAGCGGAAACGACGTCCACCTTTAACAACTTTAGCAACTCGGTTGATCGTAACTACGCGTTCTTCGAACTCACTTTTGTTTTGATCATTACGACGCATTAAATGTGTCCCTCCTTCTTAATTAAAATTCCAGACCATTTTCACGTGCTGCTTCTGCAAGAGCTTCTACACGGCCGTGAAATAGGTAACCGCCACGGTCGAATACTACCGCTTTAACATCTTTATCTACTGCTCTTTTAGCGATTAATTCGCCAACTTTTGCTGCTGCTTCTTTGTTAGCTTTAGCTTCTAGACCAAAGTCTTTGTCCATTGTTGAAGCACTCGCTAAAGTTACTCCATTCACATCATCGATTAACTGAGCATAGATATGCTTGTTAGAACGATAAACGTTTAAACGAGGACGAGCCGCTGTTCCGCTCAATTTCGTACGTACGCGTGAATGACGCTTTTTACGAACTGCGTTTTTATCATTTTTCGTAATCATCGTGGTCACTCCTTCCAACATGCCTTATGCGGCATTATTTACCAGTTTTTCCTTCTTTCGTGCGTACACGTTCGCCTTCATAACGAACACCTTTACCTTTATATGGCTCTGGTGGACGAACTTGACGAATGTTCGATGCTAATGCACCAACACGTTCTTTATCGATACCACGAACTGTGATTTCAGTGTTTTTAGGAACTTCGATTTCGATTCCTTCTTCCGGTGTGAATTCAACCGGGTGAGAGTATCCAACGTTTAGAACAAGTTTCTTACCTTGAAGCTGTGCACGGTATCCTACCCCTACTAGCTCAAGTTTACGTTCGAAACCTTTTGAAACGCCTGTTACCATGTTATCTAATAATGAACGAGTCGTTCCGTGAAGAGAACGATGTTCTTTAGATTCTGAAGGACGAACAACTGTAATTTCATTACCTTCTTGTTCAAACTTCATTTCTTCATTAAGTTGTTTTGCTAACTCACCTTTCGGTCCTTTAACAGTTACGAAGTTGCCTTCTGCAACTGTTACTGTTACGTCAGCAGGAACAACGATCACTTTATTTCCAATACGAGACATTAAATTGCACCTCCATTCATGTGTTCACAATTACCAAACGTAAGCGACGATTTCTCCGCCTACTTGTTTCGCACGAGCTTCTTTATCAGTTAGAAGTCCGTGAGATGTAGATACGAGGGCGATACCAAGACCATTTAACACTTTTGGTACTTCGTTTGTTTGTGCATAAACACGAAGACCTGGTTTTGAAATACGTTTTAGACCTGTAATAACACGCTCGTTGTTTTGTCCATACTTTAAGAAAATGCGAATAATACCTTGTTTATTGTCTTCGATATATTCAACATCACGCACGAAACCTTCACGTTTTAAGATTTCTGCAATTTCTTTTTTCATATTTGAAGCAGGTACTTCAAGCTTCTCGTGGCGAACCATGTTCGCGTTACGGATGCGTGTAAGCATATCTGCTACCGGATCACTCATTGTCATTCTATTGACCTCCTTCCCATATTTAGGGGATTACCAGCTTGCTTTTTTAACGCCAGGAATTTGTCCTTTGTACGCTAATTCACGGAAACAAATACGGCAAAGCATGAATTTACGATATACTGAATGCGGACGGCCACAACGTTCACAACGTGTGTACTCCTGCACTTTGAATTTTGCCTTACGTTTCTGTTTGGCTACCATAGATTTTTTAGCCATGTTTTCGCCTCCCTCTCTTTTACTTCTGGAACGGCATACCGAACTGCTTTAATAACTCGTGAGCTTCTTCGTCAGAGTTTGCAGTTGTAACGATGTTAATGTCCATACCACGGATCTTAGATACTTTATCATAGTCGATTTCTGGGAAGATAAGTTGTTCCTTAACTCCTAGAGTATAGTTTCCGCGACCATCAAATGCTCTTTTTGATACACCGTGGAAGTCACGAACACGTGGTAATGCGATCGATACTAATTTATCTAAGAACTCATACATACGCTCGCCGCGTAATGTAACTTTAGCTCCGATTGGCATTCCTTCACGAAGACGGAATCCAGCGATAGATTTTTTAGCGCGAGTTACAACAGGCTTTTGACCTGAGATGATTGTTAACTCTTCTACTGCTGCATCAAGTACTTTTGCGTTTTGAACTGCATCACCAACACCCATGTTGATAGTGATTTTTTCAATTTTAGGTACTTGCATAACTGATGTATATTCAAACTTGCTCATTAAAGCAGGTGTGATTTCTTTTTGAAATTTCTCTTTAAAACGACTCAATCCGAAGAACCTCCTTTCTCAATCTTCTTTTTGCTAACCTGATCGATTACTTCGCCAGATTTTTTAGCAACACGATATTTTACGAGGTGTTTTTCACCGTCGATTACTTCTTCTTCAAATTTGTATCCTACACGTGTAGGTTCGTTTGATTTTGGATCAACAAACATAACGTTAGATACGTGGATTGGAGCTTCGATGCTTACAATTCCACCTTGTGGGTTCTCTTGGTTAGGTTTCATATGTTTTTTCACAACATTGACACCTTCAACTAGCACGCGCTCTTTGCTTGGGAAACTTGCTAAGATGACACCAGTTTTACCTTTGTCTTTACCCGAAATTACTGTTACTTTATCGCCTTTTTTAACATGCATCTGAATGGCACCTCCTTATTTGGAACTGTGAATTAAAGTACTTCTGGAGCAAGAGAAATGATTCTCATGAAATTGTTGTCACGTAGTTCACGTGCAACAGGTCCAAAAATACGTGTTCCTCTTGGGCTCTTATCATCTCTGATGATTACGCATGCGTTCTCATCGAATGTAATGTATGTTCCGTCATCACGACGAACTCCGCTTTTCGTACGGACAATAACTGCTTTAACAACTTCGCCTTTCTTAACAACGCCACCAGGTGTTGCTTTCTTCACCGAACATACAACGATGTCACCGATGTTAGCAGTTTTGCGACCTGTACCGCCAAGAACTTTAATAGTTAAAACTTCGCGAGCGCCTGAGTTGTCAGCAACTTTCATACGAGATTCTTGTTGGATCATTTAGGCTACCTCCTCTCGGACTGTTTATCCGACAATAAAATTAAATAACAATTGCTTTTTCCACAATTTCAACGAGGCGGAAGCGTTTAGACTTCGATAGTGGACGTGTTTCCATAATTTGAACAACGTCGTTGATCTTAGCTTCGTTTAACTCATCGTGGACTTGGAATTTCTTAGAATACTTAACACGTTTACCGTATAAAGTATGTTTCTTGTACGTTTCAACCATAACAGTGATTGTTTTATCATTTTTGTCTGATACAACACGGCCTGTGTATGATTTACGTTGATTACGTTCAGTCATGAACTAGACCTCCTTCATCAGTTATTCGCACTGATTTCTCTTTGACGTATTACAGTTTTCATGCGCGCAATCGACTTACGAACTTGACTGATGCGTGCAGTATTTTCTAATTGACCTGTCGCCAATTGGAAGCGAAGGTTGAAAAGCTCTTCTTTCAGTGACTTTACTTCTTGCTCGATTTCTGCAGTTGTTAATTCACGAATTTCTTTAGCTTTCATTAGATTCACCACCAATTTCTTCACGTTTTACAAACTTGCTTTTAACAGGAAGTTTGTGAGATGCAAGACGAAGTGCTTCACGTGCAACTTCTTCGCTAACACCTGCTACTTCAAACATAACACGACCAGGTTTTACTACAGCTACCCAGCCTTCTACAGCACCTTTACCAGCACCCATACGAACCTCTAGAGGCTTCTTAGTATATGGTTTATGTGGGAAGATGTTGATCCACACTTTACCGCCACGTTTCATATAACGAGTCATAGCAATACGTGCAGCCTCAATTTGACGGCTTGTAATCCATCCAGCTTGAGTTGCTTGTAGACCGTATTCACCGAATCCTACTGTAGCGCCACCTTTAGTTTTACCACGTAAGTTTCCACGGAATACGTTACGATATTTAACGCGTTTAGGCATTAACATATTAGTTGCCTCCTTCCTTTGAGTTCTTTTTCGATGGAAGAACTTCTCCTTTGTAGATCCATACTTTTACGCCTAATTTACCGAAAGTTGTATCGGCTTCAGCATGTGCATAATCGATGTCTGCACGTAAAGTATGAAGTGGAACAGATCCTTCACTATAACCTTCTGCACGAGCGATGTCCGCACCGCCAAGACGTCCAGAAACTTGTGTTTTAATTCCTAATGCTCCAGCACGCATCGTACGTTGGATAGCTTGCTTTTGAACACGACGGAATGATGCACGACCTTCTAATTGACGTGCAATGTTTTCTGCTACTAATTTAGCATCTAAATCAGCACGTTTAACTTCTACGATATTAATGTGTACACGCTTGCCTGTTAATTTGTTTAGTTTTTGGCGTAAAGCTTCAACTTCAGATCCACCCTTACCAATAACCATTCCAGGTTTAGCTGTATGGATAGAAATGTTTACACGCTTTGCAGCACGTTCGATTTCTACCTTTGATACTGACGCATCAGATAACTGCTCTTCAATGAATTTACGGATTTTTAAGTCTTCATGTAAAAGTGTTGCGAAGTCTTTTTCAGCGTACCATTTTGACTCCCAGTCGCGAATGATACCTACACGTAAACCAGTTGGATTAATTTTTTGACCCACGAATTATCCCTCCTTCTTTTCTGCTACCACGACAGTGATGTGGCTTGTGCGCTTGTTGATCGCACTCGCACGTCCTTGTGCACGTGGGCGGAAACGTTTCATAGTTGGCCCTTCGTTAACGAAAGCTTCGCTAACTACTAAGTTTTCAACGTTCATTTCATAGTTGTGTTCAGCGTTTGCGATAGCTGATTTTAGTAATTTCTCTACAACTGGAGACGCTGCTCTTGGCGTGTGTTGTAGGATAGCCAATGCTTCACCGATTTGTTTACCTCTGATCAGATCAATAACTAAGCGAACTTTACGAGGAGCAATACGGATTGTATTGGCAGTAGCTTTTGCTTGTTGCATTAGGTTAACCTCCTCTCAATTAGCGACCTGTTTTCTTATCGTCGCCACCGTGACTTTTAAATGTACGTGTCGGTGCGAACTCACCAAGTTTGTGACCTACCATGTCTTCTGTAACGTATACAGGTACATGTTTACGTCCATCATAAACAGCGATTGTATGACCGATGAATGATGGGAAGATCGTTGAACGGCGTGACCAAGTTTTGATCACTTGCTTTCTTTCTGCACCTTTTTGTGCTTCTACCTTTTTCATTAGATGTTCATCTACAAAAGGTCCTTTTTTCAAGCTGCGGCCCATGTCAGAACCTCCCTCCCTGTTTGTACTACGGTCCAGTTATTGAACCGCAGTGCGTAGTTTTTATTTTTTACGACGACGAACGATATACTTGTCAGTCTTGTTGTTTTTCTTACGAGTTTTGTAACCAAGTGTTGGTTTGCCCCAAGGTGTAAGTGGTGATGGCATACCGATACCAGTACGTCCTTCTCCCCCACCGTGTGGGTGATCGTTCGGGTTCATAACAGATCCACGTACCGCTGGACGTTTACCTAACCAACGAGAACGACCTGCTTTACCGATGTTTACTAATTCGTGTTGCTCGTTACCAACTTGACCAATTGTCGCGCGGCAAGTAGCTAGGATCATACGAACTTCGCCAGATTGTAGACGAACTAATACGTATTTACCTTCACGACCAAGAACTTGTGCTGATGTTCCAGCAGAGCGAACTAATTGTCCACCTTTTCCTGGTTTTAATTCGATGTTATGAATTGTAGAACCCATTGGAATGTTTTCTAATGGTAATGCGTTCCCAACTTTAGCATCTGCGTTAGGACCTGACACAACTGTCATTCCTACTTTTAGTCCTTTAGGAGCTAAAATGTATTTCTTTTCTCCATCTGCATAGTTAATTAATGCGATGTTTGCAGAACGGTTTGGATCGTATTCGATAGTAGCAACGCGTCCTGGAATGTCATCTTTTCGACGTTGGAAATCGATAACACGGTATTGGCGTTTATGTCCACCTGCTTGGTGACGAACTGTAGTCCTACCAGAGTTGTTACGGCCGCCTTTTTTAGTAATTGGCTTCAATAATGACTTTTCAGGTTTGTCAGTCGTGATTTCAGAGAAATCTAATGAAGTCATATTACGACGTCCGTTTGAAGTAGGCTTGTAATGTTTAATCGCCATTGTTTTCCCTCCTTATAAAATGAACGTAATCACTAATTGATTACAAATATTAGATCTCGAATAATTCGATATCGTCTGAGTCTGCAGATAAAGTAACAATTGCTTTACGGCGCTTGTTTGTATATCCCGCATGTCTACCCATACGCTTGAACTTACCTTTGTAGTTCATTACGTTAACTTTTTCTACTTTCACACCGAAGATTTCTTCTACAGCGTCTTTGATTTGTGTCTTGTTTGCGCGTGTATCAACTTCAAATGTGTATTTGTTGTCTTCCATTTGTTCAGTAGAACGCTCGGTAATGACCGGACGTTTTAAAATTTCACGTGCTTCCATTAACCAAGCACCTCCTCTACTTTTTCTACAGCTGCTTGAGTCATAACTAATTTGTCATGAGCAACTAAATCTAAAACGTTTAATCCATCTGCTGGTACAACAGTTACACCTTGGATGTTACGTGCAGATAATGCAACTGTTTCATCTAAGTCTGCTGTCACAAATAATGCTTTTTCGTTGATTGATAAGTTTGATAACGTTTCAACGAATTGTTTTGTTTTTGGTGCTTCAAATGTTAATTCGTCAAGAACGATGAAGTTCTCTTCGCGAACTTTTGAAGATAAACCTGATAAAAGTGCAAGTTTACGAACTTTTTTGTTTAGGCTATATGCATAGCTTCTTGGTGTCGGACCAAATACTACGCCGCCTCCACGCCAATGCGGTGCACGGATCGAACCTTGACGAGCACGACCAGTTCCTTTTTGGCGCCATGGTTTACGTCCACCACCAGCAACCTCTGAACGGTTTTTCACTTTGTGGTTTCCTTGACGTAATGAAGCACGTTGTTGAATTACTGCTTCAAATAATACAGCTTCATTTGGCTCGATACCGAATACTGCTTCGTTTAGTTCGATTTCACCAACTGAAGAACCTGATTGGTTTAATACTGCTACTTTTGACATTCAAATTTCCTCCTTTCTACAACAATTAGTTTCCTTTGATTGCACTGCTAACTTTTACTAAAGATTTGCGTGCTCCAGGAATGTTACCTTTTACTAATAGTAAGTTACGCTCAGCGTCAACTTTTACAATTTCTAAGTTTTGGATTGTAACTGCTTTGTTACCCATACGACCTGGTAATTTCTTTCCTTTGAATACACGTTGTCCGTCAACAGATCCGATTGAACCTGGTGCACGGTGGAAACGAGAACCATGACTCATAAATCCAATTTTGAAATTATGGCGTTTTACAACACCTTGGAAACCTTTACCTTTACTTACTCCTGTTACGTCGACTACATCGCCCTCTGCAAATGTATCAACTTTGACTTCCTGACCAACTTCGTGTGCGTTAACGTCCATTCCACGGAATTCGCGGATGTAGCGCTTAGGTGCAGTTTCAGCTTTTGCTGCATGTCCTTTTTCAGGTTTGTTAGCAAGCTTTTCACGCTTATCAGCAAAACCTAATTGGATTGCATCATATCCATCAGTGTCAACAGTTTTCTTTTGTAATACAACGTTTGGCGTTGCTTGGATAACTGTTACTGGGATTAAATCACCGTTTTCTGCGAAAATTTGTGTCATACCCACTTTAGTTCCTAAGATTCCTTTGGCCATTCGTCACACCTCCTATAATATTTCGTATTTATAAATTATAATTTGATTTCAATGTCTACACCAGATGGTAAATCGAGTTTCATTAAAGCATCAACTGTTTGTGGTGTTGGTTTAACGATATCGATTAAACGTTTGTGTGTACGCATTTCGAACTGTTCACGAGAATCTTTGTTTACGTGAACTGAACGTAAGATTGTGTATACTGATCTTTCAGTTGGTAGTGGTATCGGACCCGATACACCTGCACCTGAACGTTTAGCAGTTTCTACAATTTTTTCAGCAGACTGATCTAAAATGCTATGATCATATGCTTTTAAACGAATACGAATCTTTTGTTTTGCCATTATTTTCCCTCCTTCTCGCCTAATTAATAGACATTCTCCACGAAAATTTCCCACACATCCGCCATGGCAATGCGGCCGGGTGTGTCGGCAACCTCTCGCTTCATCGCGTCAAAAAAGCAACATTCAATATTATACACAATGAAAAAGAATTCCGCAAGTCTTTTAGCGAAATTCTCTTGAATGCTTTATATAGTATAGTAGGGATTAGGGCATTATGCAAGTGATATCCTGAAACAAATTCATTTTATCCGAAAAACATAATGGTTGCCCATCCGAAAATTAATAATGGGATATTAAAGTGAAGAAAGGTTGGTACACATGTATCCCAAATGTGATGATGTTGTCCATCCGCATTTAATCCTGCCGTTGGTCCAAGCGTTGAATCAGAAGCTGGCGATCCAGCATCTCCTAATGCTCCTGCCGTTCCAATCAATGCAATTGTTGCCATCGTACCAAATCCAAATGCTAAGCTTAGTGGAACAAATATAGAAGCAATGATAGGGATTGTCGCAAATGAAGAACCAATGCCCATTGTCACGATAAGTCCAACGAGTAACATAAGAAATGCTGCCATCCCTTTGCTACCATTAAACATTGAACTTGTACTTTCTACTAATGTTTCAATATGTCCAGTTTCTTGTAACACTGCAGCAAATCCATTTGCTGAAATCATAACAAATCCAACGAATGCCATCATTTGCATTCCTTCATTTAATAGTTCATCTGCATCTTTCCATTTAACCGCACCTGTTACATATAAAATCGCAATCCCTGTGACGGCTCCTGCAATCATAGAGTCGGTTGGAATTTGAACAGCTAAAGTTCCTAGTAATGCTAACACAGTAAAGATAATATTTTTCTTCTTAATCTCGACTTTAGTTTGTTGCACACTTAATGCGACATCTTTGTATGTCCGTTTTTTTCGATATGAAATAAAAATAGCAAATAATAGTCCAACAAATAATCCGAACACTGGAAACGCCATCGCTTTAGGAATTAATGCCATATCAATTTCTAACCCAGCAACAGCCATTTGCTTCGCGATAATCTCTTGGAAGATAAATCCGAATCCATAAGGAAGTAATATATAAGGTGCTGTTAATCCAAATGCCAGCACACAAGCGATTAATCTACGGTCAATTTCTAGCATATTTAATACATGTAAAATCGGTGGTACAAGTAAAGGAATAAATGCGATATGAATTGGAATTAAGTTTTGTGAAAAAATCGCCATCATTAATAGAATGAGTACGATTAATACTTTTACGAGCCCTTTACGATTTGATTCTCCATCTTTCTTCATTAAACGGAGCATCGCATTCACAAGTAGTTCAGGAATTCCTGTTTTGGAAATTGCTACAGCAAACCCACCTAACATCGCATAGCTTAGTGCAATTGTTGCCCCTGCTCCTAACCCGTCAGTAAATGAAGTAATAGTCCCTTCTATTGATAGTCCACCTGTCAAACCTCCGACAGCTGCACCTATAACTAAAGCAAGTACTACGTTTACACGTACTAAACTTAATACGAGCATCACAAGTACCGCTAAAATAACTGCGTTCATAAACATCCTCCATCCCTTACATTTCAATTCGTTAATTACTTTATCCTGCTAAAGTAGTAAAGTGATGTATTTAATTTAACAAACATTTTTCTTACTGTCAATCTTTTCTTTATGAAAAGAGTAGATTTCTTGATCTTATGTTATAGCATGTACAAACATGAACGCTTCGCTTTAAATATTCATTGGAAATGTTAGATAAATAAAGTGATTGTGGGTGGGGAAGAATGTGCTATTTCTTTCTATATATAGGTAGATCGTTTGATTGATCATTAATAACCCCTTACAGATTAATTGTTGGGAGAAGATCATCGCTTAAAGGATGATTGAGAATGCACTCAATTATGTAAATTGAAGCCAAAAAACTCCCATCATGATGATGGGAGTTTATAGAATCGAGAATTACTCGATGATTTCAGTTACAACGCCTGATCCAACAGTACGTCCACCCTCACGGATAGAGAAACGTGTACCGTCTTCTAGAGCGATTGGAGCGATTAACTCAACAACCATTTCAACGTTGTCGCCAGGCATTACCATTTCTACGCCTTCTGGTAATTCGATAACACCAGTTACGTCCGTTGTACGGAAGTAGAATTGTGGGCGGTAGTTAGCGAAGAAAGGAGTGTGACGTCCACCTTCGTCTTTTGATAATACGTAAACTTCAGCTTTGAATTTTGTGTGTGGAACGATTGAGCCTGGTTTAGCTAATACTTGTCCACGTTGGATATCTTCACGTGCAACACCACGTAGTAAAGCACCGATGTTGTCACCTGCTTGAGCGTAATCTAATAACTTACGGAACATTTCTACTCCAGTAACTGTTGTAGATTTTTGTTCTTCAGTAATACCGATGATGTCAACAGTGTCACCAACAGTTACTTCTCCACGCTCAACACGTCCTGTAGCAACTGTACCACGACCAGTGATTGAGAATACGTCCTCAACTGGCATCATGAATGGTTTGTCAGTATCACGTGGTGGTGTTGGGATGTACTCGTCAACAGCAGCCATTAATTCCATGATTTTGTCTTCGTAACCTTCGTCGCCTTCAAGTGCTTTAAGAGCAGAACCTTGGATTACAGGAATATCGTCGCCTGGGAAGTCATACTCAGATAGTAGGTCACGGATTTCCATTTCTACTAATTCTAGTAATTCTTCGTCGTCAACCATATCACATTTGTTCATGAATACTACTAAGTATGGAACACCAACGTTTTTAGATAATAAGATATGCTCACGAGTTTGTGGCATTGGGCCGTCAGCTGCAGAAACAACTAAGATTCCGCCGTCCATTTGTGCTGCACCAGTGATCATGTTTTTAACGTAGTCCGCGTGACCTGGGCAGTCAACGTGTGCGTAGTGACGGTTTTCAGTTTCGTACTCGATGTGAGACGTGTTGATTGTGATTCCACGTTCTTTTTCTTCTGGAGCGTTGTCAACTTGGTCGTAAGATTGTGCTTCTCCACCTAGTCTTTTCGCTAAAACAGTTGCGATAGCAGCTGTTAGTGTAGTTTTACCATGGTCAACGTGACCGATTGTTCCAATGTTCGCATGCGTTTTCGAACGATCAAATTTTTCTTTACCCATTATGGAAAGCCTCCTTGAATATATAAGTTTTATTTTTTGGATATAAGTTCTGAAGGATATTCTTCAGACACTTATATCCTATAATTTATTTATACTTGAAACAAGTATGAAATACAATTATTCCGCTGAATTCTTTTTAATTATTTCTTCAGCAATTGATTTTGGTACTTCTTCGTAACGATCAAATACCATTGAGAACACTCCGCGTCCTTGTGTATTTGAACGTAACGCTGTTGCATATCCAAACATTTCAGCTAGTGGCACAAGTGCGTTAACAATTTGTGAGTTTCCACGAGCTTCCATACCTTCAACGCGTCCACGACGAGAAGTTACGTCACCCATAATATCTCCTAAGTATTCCTCAGGAATTTGGACTTCAACTTTCATCATTGGCTCAAGTAATACTGGGTTTACTTTTGAAGCAGCGTTTTTCAGTGCCATAGATCCAGCAATTTTGAATGCCATCTCGTTTGAGTCAACATCGTGGTAAGAACCATCGAATAAACGAGCTTTAATGTCGATTAATGGATATCCTGCAATAACACCGTTATCCAGTGCACCGCGGATACCTTCTTCAACTGATCCGATATATTCGCGTGGTACTACCCCACCAACGATATTGTCGATAAATTCGAATCCAGCGCCCTCTTCGTTTGGAGAGAACTCAACCCATACGTGACCGTATTGTCCACGACCACCAGATTGACGAACAAATTTACCTTCAACTTCAGCTGCTTGACGGAATGTTTCACGGTAAGATACTTGTGGGGCACCAACGTTAGCTTCAACTTTGAATTCACGTTTTAGACGGTCAACGATAACGTCTAAGTGTAATTCACCCATACCTGCGATGATAACTTCACCAGTTTCTTCGTCTGTATGTGCTCTGAATGTTGGGTCTTCCTCTTGTAACTTCGCTAATGCTTCACCCATCTTGTTTTGGTCAGCTTTAGTTTTTGGTTCAATCGCAACGTGAATTACCGGCTCTGGGAATTCCATTGATTCTAAGATAATAAGTGCTTTTTCATCACATAAAGTGTCCCCAGTAGCTGTATCTTTTAATCCTACTGCTGCAGCGATATCACCAGAGTAAACGATGTCGATCTCTTCACGTGAGTCAGCGTGCATTTGTAGAATACGTCCTACACGTTCGCGTTTGTCTTTTGTAGAGTTACGCACGTAAGAACCTGAGTTTAATGTACCTGAGTACACACGGAAGAATGTTAACTTACCAACGAATGGGTCAGTCATTACTTTGAATGCAAGTGCTGAGAATGGACCTTCATCGTCAGATTCACGTTTTTCTTCTTCTTGTGTTTCAGGGTTAATACCTGTAATTGCTTCAACGTCAGTTGGAGCTGGTAGGTAATCGATTACTGCGTCAAGAACTAATTGAACACCTTTGTTTTTGAAAGATGTACCACAAACAACCGGGTAGAACTCTACTGCTAGAGTTGCTTTACGGATTGCTGCTTTAATTTCTTCAACAGTTAATTCTTCGCCACCTAAGTATTTTTCCATTAAGTCTTCATCGAATTCAGCTAATGCTTCGATTAAGCTTTCATGGTACTCTTCAGCTTGCTCTTTATATTCTTCTGGGATTTCTTTGATTTCGATATCTTGACCTAAATCATCACCATAGAATGTTGCTTTCATTTCGACTAAGTCGATAATTGCGTGGAACTCTTCTTCCGCACCAATTGGTAATTGGATTGGGTGAGCGTTCGCACCAAGACGATCACGTAATGTTCCTACAGAGTATAGAAAGTCAGCGCCTGTCTTGTCCATTTTGTTAATGTAAACTAAACGTGGAACAGAATAGTTTGTCGCTTGACGCCATACTGTTTCAGTTTGTGGTTCAACACCTGATTGCGCATCAAGTACCGTAACAGCACTATCAAGTACACGTAAAGAACGTTCAACTTCAACTGTGAAGTCTACGTGACCCGGTGTATCGATAATGTTTACACGGTGACCTTTCCACTGAGCTGTTGTAGCAGCAGATGTGATTGTAATACCACGCTCTTGCTCCTGCTCCATCCAGTCCATTTGAGATGCACCTTCATGTGTTTCACCTAGCTTGTGGATACGACCAGTGTAATAAAGGATACGCTCTGTTGTCGTTGTTTTACCAGCGTCAATGTGAGCCATGATTCCAATATTACGAGTATTCTCTAGGGAGAACTCTCTTGCCATGTTGTCAATCTCCTTCCAATTCGGATTCGCGTTATATAACGCTTTAACTTACCAACGATAATGTGCGAAAGCTTTGTTAGCTTCAGCCATTTTGTGTAATTCTTCACGTCTTCTTACAGAAGCACCCGTGTTATTAGAAGCATCTAAAATTTCATTTGCTAGACGTTCTTCCATTGTTTTCTCACCGCGTTGACGTGAGTAGTTTACGAAGAAACGTAAACCTAAAGTCGTACGACGGTCAGGACGTACTTCAACTGGTACTTGGTAGTTTGCACCACCAACACGACGAGCACGTACTTCAAGTACTGGCATAACGTTTTCTAACGCTGCTTCAAATACTTCTAATGGATCTTTACCAGAACGCTCCTGAACAAGTTCGAACGCACCGTATAAAATCTTTTGGGCAGTACCTTTCTTACCGTCAATCATCATTGAGTTGATTAGACGAGTAACTAGTTTTGAATTGTAAATCGGATCTGGTAAAACATCACGTTTAGCTACAGGACCTTTACGAGGCATATGTTTGCCCTCCCTTCATTTTTTCAATTAAAATATATTTCGATTTGCGATTATTTACCTGCTTTAGGTTTTTTCGCACCGTACATAGAACGGCTTTGTTTACGATCAGTAACACCTGCAGTGTCAAGCGCACCACGAACAACATGGTAACGAACACCCGGTAAGTCTTTAACACGTCCTCCGCGGATTAGAACAACACTGTGTTCTTGAAGGTTATGACCTTCACCTGGGATATACGCGTTAACCTCTAATTGGTTCGTTAAACGAACACGTGCATATTTACGAAGAGCCGAGTTCGGTTTCTTCGGTGTCATTGTACCAACACGTGTACAAACACCACGTTTTTGTGGAGAGTTCACGTTAGTCATTGACTTTTTAAAGCTGTTATACATTTTTCCAAGTGCTGGTGACTTAGAACCTTCAACTTTAGATTTACGAGGCTTACGAACTAATTGGTTAATTGTAGGCATATTTTTTCCTCCTCTCGAACTGTTTTCAAGACCACACATCCAGGTGGTTCATTTTTAGGGTAAAAACAAGTTTTCATGCGATATGCATAAAAACAATTTATTAGTAATGCCTATCATAGCAGTGTTTGCGTAATCGATATCAAATTACATCAAACATAAAGGTGAATCATTTAGTACTGGAATGGCATGCATTCATGCAACTTCTAAGAAAGTGTGCATTCGATAGATCTACATCCACAGTGCCGTGATGTTCACTTCTCTATCATTCCTGCTCGAATAGCTTTTACTGTTATGTTATATCGATGATTGTCTCAGTCGAACTGCTTTAAAAAGTACCCGACATATAACTATCAACCTTTTGTATAGTAACATCTTTATTTTTTACTGTCAACAGATAAAAGGAAATTCGAGGGGATTTTTTATCCCCTCGTATTTCTATTTATTCAATCGTTGCTGTTTCAACTTCCGTTTGCTCTTTTTCCATTTCAATTTGACGGTAACGTTGCATACCAGTACCTGCCGGAACAAGTTTACCGATAATGACGTTTTCTTTCAGGCCGAGTAATTCGTCCATCTTGCCGCGAATTGCTGCGTCTGTAAGAACTCTCGTCGTTTCTTGGAATGAAGCTGCAGATAAGAATGATTCTGTTTCAAGTGAAGCTTTTGTAATACCGAGAATAACCGGTCTACAAGTTGCTGGCACTTTTCCTTCTTCAAACATTTTCGCATTTGCTTCTGAGAATTGGTGAATGTCGACAAGTGATCCCGGTAGTAAGTCTGTGTTTCCTGCTTCGATCACATGCACTTTACGTAGCATTTGACGAACCATTACTTCAACGTGCTTATCGCCGATTTCAACCCCTTGCATACGGTAAACTTTTTGTACTTCTTTTAATAAGTACTCTTGCACCGTTGCAACGTCTTTCACCACAATTAACTCTTTCGGGTCAATTGAACCTTCTGTAATTGCATCTCCACGTTCAATCGTATCACCTACTTGAACTGTGAAACGTGCGTTGTACGGACCAACGTATTTACGTGTCTCAACATCGCCTTCAACTGTTACTTCATGTTGTCCTTCACGGATTTCATCAATTGATGCGATCGTACCGTTGATTTCCGAAATCACCGCTTTACCTTTCGGGTTACGCGCTTCGAAAATCTCTTGGATACGTGGAAGACCTTGTGTAATATCGTCTCCGGCAACTCCACCTGTATGGAATGTACGCATCGTTAACTGAGTTCCTGGCTCACCAATTGATTGAGCTGCGATAATTCCTACCGCTTCTCCTACTTCAACTTTTTCACCTGTCGCTAAGTTAATGCCGTAACATTTCTTACAAACACCGTGTTTTGTGTTACATGTAAACGCTGAGCGAATTGTTACTGCATCAATGCCAGCTTCAACAATGACACGTGCGATATCTTCTGTAATGAGTGCATCACGTTCAAGAATTGTTTCGCCCGTTTCCGGATGGAAAATGGTCTTTTTCGTGTGACGACCTACAATACGCTCATCCAGACGTTCAATAACTTCTGTTCCATCTGTTAATGCACGTACTTCTAAACCACGGTCAGTGCCACACTCATCTTCACGGACAATCACATCTTGCGCTACGTCTACAAGACGACGCGTTAAGTATCCTGAGTCCGCTGTTTTCAGTGCTGTATCGGCAAGTCCTTTACGCGCACCATGTGTGGAGATGAAGTACTCAAGTACTGTTAATCCTTCACGGAATGAAGATTTAATTGGAAGTTCGATAATCTGTCCAGCCGGGTTCGCCATCAGTCCACGCATACCTGCAAGTTGCGTGAAGTTCGATACGTTACCACGTGCACCCGAATCACTCATCATGAAAATCGGGTTTAAGTTATCAAGAGATTCCATCAGACGGTCCTGAATTTCATCTTTCGCTTGGTTCCAGTAAGAGATTACGCGATCATAACGCTCTTCTTCTGTAATTAAACCACGACGGAATTGCTTTAATACATTGTCCACTTTCTTTTGTGTTGCATCTAAAATTTCGCCTTTATTTGGTAGTACAACAATATCAGACATACCAATTGTAATACCTGCTTTTGTAGAGTATGAGAAACCGAGGTCTTTCATACGGTCTAGCATTTTAGACGTTTCTGTAATGTGGAAACGTTTAAAGATTTCCGCAATGATATTACCAAGAATTTTCACTTTAAATGGACCAACTAGCTCTGTATCTTTCAGATATTCTTTCACATCAACCGTTCCAGAAATAAAGTACTTATCTGGTGTTTCGATTTGTAAGTTGAAATCTGTTGGCTCGTTAATATAAGGGAATGACTCTGGTAAGATTTCATTGAAAATAATTTTACCAACAGTCGTTAATAATAGTTTGTTATTTTGTTCTTCAGTAAATGTTGGATTCTTAAGTGTTCCAGCTTGCACTGCAATTCTTGAATGCAAATGAATATGACCAGTACGGTATGCGATTAACGCTTCGTCCGCACTACTGAATACAGATCCTTCACCTGCTGCATCTTCACGCTCTAATGTTAGGTAGTAGTTTCCTAATACCATGTCTTGAGATGGTGTTACTACTGGCTTACCATCTTTCGGGTTTAGAATATTTTGTGCTGATAACATAAGCAATCTTGCTTCCGCTTGCGCTTCTGCAGATAGCGGTACGTGAACAGCCATTTGGTCCCCGTCAAAGTCAGCGTTATAAGCTGTACATACGAGTGGGTGAAGTGTAATTGCTCGCCCTTCAACTAGCACAGGTTCGAATGCTTGGATTCCAAGTCTGTGAAGTGTAGGTGCACGGTTTAGTAATACTGGATGTTCTTTAATCACATCTTCTAGTACATCCCAAACCTCTGAATGTAAACGTTCAATCTTACGTTTAGCACTCTTAATATTATGCGCTAGACCACGCTCTACAAGCTCTTTCATAACAAATGGCTTGAATAATTCAATCGCCATTTCTTTCGGTAATCCACATTGGTACATTTTTAAGTTTGGACCAACAACGATTACTGAACGACCTGAGTAGTCAACACGTTTACCTAGTAAGTTTTGACGGAAACGACCTTGTTTTCCTTTCAGCATATGTGAAAGTGATTTTAATGGACGGTTTCCTGGTCCTGTTACCGGGCGACCACGACGACCGTTATCTACAAGCGCATCTACTGCTTCTTGCAACATACGTTTTTCGTTTTGAACGATAATGCCTGGTGCACCTAAATCTAATAAACGTTTTAAACGATTATTTCGGTTAATCACACGACGATATAAATCGTTTAAGTCAGATGTCGCAAAACGACCTCCGTCTAATTGAACCATTGGACGAAGCTCAGGTGGAATGACTGGTAGTACTTCCAGAACCATCCACTCCGGACGATTGCCTGAATTACGGAATGATTCAACAACATCTAAACGTCTAATCGCGCGTGTACGACGTTGACCTTGAACAGTTTTTAGCTCTTCTTTTAGAAGTTCCATTTCTTGTTCTAAATCAATTTCTCTTAGTAGGCGCTCAATTGCTTCTGCACCCATCATCGCTTCAAAGCTTTTACCGTATTTTTGACGGTATGCACGATATTCTTGCTCAGAAAGAAGTTGTTTTTTATCAAGTGGTGTATCACCTGGGTTTACAACGACATACGAAGCAAAATAAATAACTTCCTCTAAAGCACGTGGCGTCATGTCTAACATGAGTCCCATACGACTTGGAATTCCTTTGAAGTACCAAATATGCGTTACTTGTGCTGCTAACTCAATGTGGCCCATACGTTCACGACGAACTTTTTGACGTGTTACCTCAACACCACAACGGTCACAAACGACACCTTTATAACGAACACGTTTGTACTTTCCACAATGACATTCCCAATCTTTTGTAGGTCCGAAAATACGCTCACAGAATAGACCTTCTTTTTCAGGTCTTAATGTACGATAGTTAATTGTTTCTGGCTTCTTAACTTCACCGTATGACCAAGAACGAATCTTATCTGGTGAAGCAAGACCTATTTTCATATACTCAAAATTGTTTACATCTACCAAGGAGCCTACCTCCCTTTAGTCTTATCTAATGGCAACTGGATTTTTTAAGGTAAGCGTAAGGAGGACTTCTCCCCCTTACGATCTATGATTATGATTCTTGTTGTTCTGCTTCTTGTTCAGTTTGTAACAGATTTAATGCATCTGTTGGTTGTGTATCTTCATCTTCATCAAGATCACGTAGCTCAACTTCTTCATACTCATCTGTTAACATTTTCACATCTAATCCTAAGCTTTGAAGTTCTTTAATAAGAACTTTGAAGGATTCAGGAACGCCTGGTTTCGGTACGCTTTCACCTTTAACGATCGCTTCATAAGTCTTCACACGTCCAACGACGTCATCCGACTTCACTGTTAGGATTTCTTGTAACGTATATGCTGCACCGTAAGCTTCAAGCGCCCAAACTTCCATCTCACCGAAACGTTGTCCACCGAACTGTGCTTTACCGCCGAGTGGTTGCTGTGTCACTAGTGAGTATGGTCCTGTTGAACGTGCGTGTAATTTGTCATCAACCATATGGTCAAGTTTTAATAAGTACATCACACCAACAGAGACACGGTTATCAAATGGTTCTCCAGAACGTCCGTCGTATAAAATTGTTTTTCCATCGCGGTCCATTCCAGCTTCTTCCATCGTTAGCCATACGTCTTCTTCATTTGCACCATCGAATACAGGCGTAGCCATATGCAATCCTAATTCACGTGCAGCCATCCCTAAATGCATTTCTAATACTTGCCCGATGTTCATACGAGATGGTACCCCTAATGGGTTTAACATTACGTCAATTGGCGTGCCGTCTGGTAAGAATGGCATATCTTCTTCTGGTAAGATTCGTGAAATAACCCCTTTGTTTCCGTGACGTCCAGCCATTTTATCCCCAACAGAGATTTTACGCTTCTGAACAATGTATACACGTACTAATTGGTTTACACCTGGTGGTAATTCATCGCCATCTTCACGATTGAATACTTTAACATCAAGTACAATACCGCCTGCACCATGTGGTACTTTTAGCGACGTATCACGGACTTCACGCGCTTTCTCTCCGAAGATTGCGTGTAATAAACGCTCTTCAGCTGTTAGTTCTGTAACTCCTTTTGGTGTTACTTTCCCAACTAAAATATCACCATCACGGACTTCAGCTCCGATACGAATGATGCCACGATCGTCTAAGTTACGTAATGCTTCTTCACCGACGTTCGGAATATCTCTCGTAATCTCTTCTGGTCCAAGTTTTGTATCACGTGATTCTGATTCATATTCTTCAATATGAACAGATGTGTAATCATCATCTTTTACGAGACGCTCACTCATAATGATCGCATCTTCATAGTTATACCCTTCCCATGTCATGAATGCCGTTAACACGTTACGTCCAAGTGCCATTTCACCATTTTCCATTGAAGGTCCATCAGCTAAAATGTCATTCTTCTGTACGCGATCACCAACAGACACGAGTGGTCTTTGGTTATTACATGTTCCGTTATTTGAACGGATGAACTTTTCTAAACGGTGAACCGTTAAGTCCCCTTGAACTTCTTTTCCGTCTACCTCTTCAACACGACGAACACGAATTTCATTTGCCTCAACATGTTCAACAATACCGTTATGTGATGCTAATACCGCAGCACCAGAGTCACGAGCTGACACATGCTCCATACCAGTCCCTACTAAAGGTGCATCTGGATTTAATAATGGAACTGCTTGTCGTTGCATGTTCGCACCCATTAACGCACGGTTCGAGTCATCATTCTCTAAGAATGGGATACAAGCTGTCGCTGCTGATACGACTTGTTTTGGCGACACGTCCATGTAGTCGATTTGCTCACGTTTAAAGACTGTGTTGTCCCCTTGGAAACGACCGACAACTTCGTCATTGATAAATGCGCCATTATCATCTAATGGTGCATTTGCTTGAGCGACAACGTAATTGTCTTCCTCGTCTGCCGTTAAGTAATCGATTTGTTCTGTGACACGACCTGTTTCAGGGTCTACTTTACGGTAAGGCGTTTCGATAAATCCGAATTTATTCACTTTCGCATAAGTAGAAAGCGAGTTAATTAATCCAATGTTTGGTCCCTCAGGTGTTTCAATCGGACACATACGACCATAGTGAGAATAATGAACGTCACGAACTTCCATTCCAGCACGCTCACGTGTTAACCCTCCAGGTCCTAATGCAGATAAACGACGCTTATGTGTTAATTCACCTAATGGGTTTGTTTGGTCCATGAATTGCGATAACTGAGAGCTTCCGAAGAACTCTTTAATTGAAGCAATAACCGGACGAATATTAATTAATTGTTGCGGCACAATAGAAGCCGTGTCATTGATTGACATTCTTTCTTTTACAACACGTTCCATACGTGATAAACCAATTCTGAATTGGTTTTGTAATAATTCTCCAACAGAGCGTAAACGACGGTTTCCTAAATGGTCAATATCATCCGTATTACCTACTCCATGTAATAAGTTAAAGAAGTAACTAATCGACGCGATAATATCTGCCGGCGTAATATTTTTAACACTTTCATCAACAGATGCATTTGAAATGACATTGATTACTTGTGGTTCGTCTGTTGTTGATTTTTGCGCATAAATTTTAATTGATTGAATTGTTGTTGGTTCTTCTGTTACACCGTCGATTTCATCGAATTCTTGGTAACCGATACCTTTTTCTAAATACGGCGCTAAACGATCTAAAGCACGGCGATCAATAATTTCATCTTTTTCAAGTAAAATTTCACCTGTTTCAGGATCAACTAACGTCTCTGCTAACGTTTGGTTAAACAGACGGTTTTTCACGTCTAGTTTCTTGTTCATCTTGTAACGACCTACATCTGCTAAATCGTAACGTTTTGGATCGAAGAAACGAGAATATAGTAAGCTTCTTGCACTATCTAGTGTTGGCGGCTCACCTGGGCGTAGACGCTCATAGATTTCAAGCATCGCTTTTTCAGCATTTTCCGTATTATCTCTTTCTAATGAGTTACGTAAATATTCGTTATCACCGATTAATGAGATAATTTCATCATCTGTCGAAAATCCGAGTGCTCTTAATAAAACTGTAATTGGTAATTTACGAGTACGATCGATTCGCACATGAACAACGTCGCGTGCATCGATTTCATACTCCAACCACGCACCACGGTTCGGAATCACAGTTGCAGCGAATCCACGCTTCCCGTTCTTATCAATTTTATCGTTATAATAAACACTTGGGGATCGAACTAGTTGCGAAACAATAACTCTTTCTGCACCGTTAATAATGAACGTACCGTTGTCTGTCATAAGTGGGAAATCACCCATGAAAACTTCCTGTTCTTTCACTTCTTCAGTTTCTTTATTGTGAAGTCTAACTTTCACTCGAAGTGGTGCTGCATACGTTACGTCACGTTCTTTTGATTCGTCTACAGGATACTTCGGATCCTCTAAATGATAATCAACGAACTCTAACGATAAATTTCCTGTGAAATCTTCAATTGGAGAAATATCGTGGAACATCTCCTGAAGTCCTTCTTCTAAGAACCACTTGTAAGATTCCGTCTGGATTTCGATTAGATTTGGAAGTTCTAGCACTTCACTAATTCGCGCAAAGCTTCTGCGTTGACGGTGTTGACCGTATTGAACTAAATGACCTGTCAACTCTTTCACCCCTCATAAGCAATATTAATCCTTTTCAAAACTACAAAAACAATGTATGATGACAACAGGCAAAAAGAAAATGAGTTCTACTCAAGAGCTCATTTTCGGTTTGGAAATCCTTTATCATCGGCTGGATGCCATCTTTCATTGCATCATGCAAAAGGGCATACGATTGCATGATATTCAATTATCCATCTTTTAACGCTACCACACAACTATTCATAAGTCAACTTTTTATAGACTTTAGAATATAATATCCTTTTTGCTTCGCCTCAACCGACACATTTCCAAATAAAGATTCCATTTTCTTCATTGAAGATGGTGCACCTTGTTTCTTCTGAATAACAACCCACAATGATCCACCATTTACTAACTTCTGATAAGCTTGTTCATAAAATGAAAATACAACATCTTTTCCAGCGCGAATCGGTGGATTTGTTAGCACAAGTGCGAATTCATTCGATGGGACGTTTTCAAATGCTTTATTCTCATAAATACAGACATTATGAAGATGGTTTTCAGCTGCATTTTCTGCACTTAATGCAATTGCACGCTCATTCACATCAATCATATGTACTTGGCGTTCTGGATAAGCCGATGCGACTGTTAACCCAACCGGACCATAGCCACACCCAATATCAAGCACTGAACCTTGTACATCTGGCATCTCAAAAGATTCTACGAGAAGCGTAGAGCCAAAATCAATACTCCCCTTACTGAATACACCTGCATCCGTTATAAAAGAAAGTGTTTGACCACGCAATTGCTTCGATATCGTTTTACGTTCACTTTTTACGTTTGGTGTTTTAGCGTAATAATGTTCCGACATTGAGCAACCTCCTCTTTCCAACGTTATCCATAATTCTAGAAAAATAAACCTATTGTTGTTTATTTGCAAACTTTTACGCACGTAATTGCAAATGGATTTATAGGAATAAAGAAGAAAAGCCCGTCGTGATTGACGAGCTTTTCTCCTCGGTATTCATAAAAATTACTTAAGTTCTACAGATGCGCCAGCTTCTTCAAGTTTAGCTTTCATTTCTTCAGCTTCTTCTTTAGCTACGCCTTCTTTAAGTGCTTTTGGAGCTTCATCAACTAATGCTTTAGCTTCTTTTAAGCCTAGGCCAGTGATTTCGCGAACCACTTTAATTACTTGGATTTTCTTATCTCCAGCAGATTCTAATACTACGTCGAAGTCAGTTTTCTCTGCAGCAGCGTCTCCACCGCCAGCACCGCCCATAACTGCAACTGGTGCAGCAGCAGTTACGCCGAATTCTTCTTCAATTGCTTTTACAAGCTCGTTTAATTCAAGAACTGTCATTTCTTTAACAGCTTCTAAGATTTGTTCTGTAGTCATTATAATTTCCTCCTAAAAAGTTGTTTTAATTTATTGTTTTACGAACTACGATATTGCTAACTTACTTTCAACACATTGTTGTTTTTGCCATCTAGCAAAAAAATTATGCGCCTTGTTCTTCTTTTTGATCTGCAACAGCCTTCGCTGCAAGCGCAAGGTTGCGTACAGGTGCTTGAAGAACGCTGAGAAGCATAGAAAGTAGACCTTCGCGTGATGGAAGTGTTGCAAGAGCTTTAATTTCCTCTACGTTTGCAACTTCACCTTCAATAATTCCAGCTTTAATTTCAAGTGCTTCGTTTTCTTTAGCGAATTCATGAAGTACTTTTGCAGGTGCGATTACATCTTCATTTGAGAATGCAATTGCGTTTGGTCCTGTTAAATGTTCGTTTAAACCTTCGAAACCAGCCTCTTCAGCTGCACGGCGTGACATTGTGTTTTTGTAAACTTTAAATTCAACGCCTTGTTCACGTAGGTTTTTACGAAGTTCAGTTACTTGACTTACGTTTAAACCACGGTAGTCAACAACTACTACTGTTGCAGCTGATTTCAGCTTATCAGCGATTTCAGTTACAACTGCTTGTTTAGCTTCTAACACTTTGCTCATCTGGACACCTCCTAAAATCTTTACTTATACCATATAAAAAGCCCTCAAATCTACACAAATAGACCTGAGGGCAGAAAAGTCGTCTTTAAAAGATCGTCTTGTCCTCGGTAGGATCATTATGTGGCATGCCACCCCTACGGTCTACGGTACAAATAATCATATTTTATAACGTTTATACAATATCATACATCAAAATAGATGTCAACGTATTATTTTACAGTTACGCTTGTTGTATCAACTTTCATCGCAGGACCCATCGTTGTCGTTACATGAACGGCACGCATATAAGTTCCTTTTGATGCTGCTGGTTTTGCTTTTTCGATTGCATCAAAGACAGCTAAGAAGTTTTCTTCTAATTTCGCTTCGTCAAATGATACTTTACCGATTGGCGCGTGGATGATACCTGATTTGTCAGCACGGTATTCAACTTTACCAGCTTTGATTTCTTCAACAGCTTTTGCAACGTCAAACGTTACAGTTCCTGTTCTTGGGTTTGGCATTAAACCTTTTGGTCCAAGGATACGACCGATTTTACCAACTTCACCCATCATATCTGGCGTCGCAACGATTACGTCAAAATCAAACCAACCTTGTTGGATTTTGTTAATGTAATCTGTGTCACCTACATAGTCTGCTCCTGCAGCTTCTGCTTCTTTTAGTTTTTCACCTTTTGCGAAAACTAAAACACGTTGAGTTTTACCAGTACCGTTTGGTAATACTACCGCACCGCGTACTTGCTCATCGTTTTTCTTTGTGTCAATGCCTAGACGGAATGCAACTTCAACAGTCGCATCGAAGTTTGTTGTACTTGTTTTCTTTGCAAGTTCAATTGCTTCTTTTACGTCATAAAGCTTTGCGTTGTCTACAAGCTTCATTGCTTCTGTAAACTTTTTACCTCTTTTAGCCATTTTAAATTTCCTCCTCGTTGTGGTATTAACGGATATTGAGCCTCCCACGAATAAAGGCTGCGTGCTCCGAAGAACAACTGCAACCTAGTAAACACGTAATTCTATTTAAAGAAATTAATCTTCAATTGTGATTCCCATACTGCGAGCAGTACCTTCAACCATTGCCATCGCCGCTTCAACTGATGCAGCGTTTAAGTCTGGCATCTTTTGTTCTGCAATTTCGCGAACTTTGTCACGTTTAACAGTTGCAACTTTCGTTTTGTTTGGTTCACCAGAACCTTTTTGTAAGTTAGCTGCAACTTTTAATAACACCGCTGCCGGTGGAGTTTTAGTAACAAAAGTGAATGAACGGTCTTCAAATACCGTAATTTCAACAGGAATAATTAATCCTGCTTGATCTGCTGTACGTGCGTTAAATTCTTTACAGAATCCCATAATGTTCACACCCGCTTGACCTAATGCAGGTCCAACTGGCGGAGCAGGGTTCGCTTTTCCAGCAGGAATTTGTAATTTTACAACACTAGAAACTTTTTTAGCCACGAGACACACCTCCTTAAGTCCGTGATGTGGTCATTGGGTTGCCCCTCCCACTCAAATATGTGTCTACCGATATGCGATCGGGAGAATCAATCATGTTAGTTCATACTATTTCCAAATGAAATAGCCTGACCTATGAAATAATATCATTTTTTCTTTTTTTATGCAAGTAGTGTAGCGATTATATTTTTTGGATTTGTGAAAAATTCAATTCCATAATCGTTTCACGACCGAACATTTCTGTTGAGACTTTTACCTTTTGCTTCGCCATATCAATTTCCTCAACTTTTCCTTGGAAATCAGCAAATGGGCCTTCTAATACTTGAACAACTTCTCCGACTGCTACATCAAAGTCAACAACTTGTTCTCCAAGCCCCATTTGTTTTAGAATGAAAGCGACTTCTTCTTCCAGTAACGGTGTCGGTTTTGCACCTCCACCTGAAGAACCGATAAATCCTGTAACACCAGGCGTATTTCGAACAACATACCAAGAGTCATCTGTCATAATGAGTTCTACTAACACATAACCTGGGAATGTTTTTCTCATCACTGTTTTCTTCTTGCCATCTTTAAAATCTACTTCCTCTTCTTCAGGGACGATGACTCTAAAAATTTTATCTTGCATTCCCATCGTTTCAACACGTGCTTCTAGATTTTCTTTTACTTTATTTTCATATCCCGAATACGTATGAACGACGTACCATTGTTTTTCCATTTCCATATTTTTAGGACTAAACGTCCATCCCTCCTTTTCTTACGGAAAATAAAAAACCCGTTTATCTCTTACAATAAGACGGGTTATTTTTATTACACACATCTCTTTATGTTCTAGTTGCTATCACTATAATATAACTCATTTTGACATTTGACAAACACCTTTTCAGTCATAACTATGAATGAAAGTGGTCTATCATTTATTATAAGCTAACATACCATTCCATAAACTTTGAAATACCGAAATCAACAACACCGAAGTAAACGGCCATAAAAATAACTGTAGCGAGTACAACGATTGTATAACGCGTTAACTCTTTACGTTTCGGCCAGCTTACTTTTCTCATTTCAGCGCCTACTTGCTTAAAAAAACCAGTGATCTTCCCCATCAGTATCGTTACCCTCCGAATCCAAACATCTTTCTTTTATTTCAAAAGACTATTAATCATCTATCTACTTCTTGTTATTATAACGTTTGCCTATGCAACGTATGTGCATTGCAATTTTTACAAAACTTTTTTAACGTTAAGCGTTTATCAGTTTGGTTCTTTTGCGCGGGTGCGCTGTAATTACGTGAACCACATGCGTCACAACTTAATGTAATTTTTTTAGACATTTCCCTCACCTTTTACGGCTATAATCATGCTAAAGATTATCATTTTAGCATACAGATGTCAACTAATGCCTGCACCTTTCTATTGACGATTGTCAAACTGTTTTATACATCATTTTCAATTAAATAATGGTTTAACTTGCGCTTAATTCTTTGCAAAGCATTGTCAACCGACTTCACTTCGCGTCGCAATGTCTGCGATATTTCCTGATAACTTCTACCATCCAAGTATAGCGATAGGACTTGTCTTTCCAAAAGACTGAGCACTTTACTCACTTCTATTTCCAAGTGATCGAAACGCTCTTGGAATATTAACATTTCTTCCGGACTGTCGAAAGTTTCTTCCGGTAAAATATCGAATAATGTTCTTTCTGATTCTTCGATATAAACGGGCTTATCTAGCGATACAGACGTATTTAACGGAATATGTTTTTGACGCGTAGCCGTTTTAATCGCCGTAATAATTTGGCGCGTTATACATAACTCTGCGAAACCTTTGAAAGCCCCAATCTTCCCATGTCGATAATCACGAATCGCTTTGTACAACCCGATCATGCCCTCTTGCACAACATCGTCACGATCTCCACCGGCCAAAAAATACGAGCGACTTTTCAAGCTGACAAAAGGCTGATATTTTTTAATTAAATAATCCAACGCATCCGCATCCCCTAAGCGAATCGCCGTAATCACTTCTTCATCCGACAATTCTACATAACCACCAAGCTGCTGCCCTACGCATATTTTCTCTACCAATACGAGCACCCCCGAATTGCGATGAACATGCCTTAAGTATAACGCATTAGTTTTTTTGCAGTCAACTTAAAATTTTGCCCCTCTTCTCCATTTTTCGAAAATTTCTTCAACTTCTGGTTTTAATGGAATTTTTGATGTTGGCTTCCGTTGTTCATAACTGCGCACGTTTCCCGAAATCGATTTTAAAATTCTTGTCATCTCATTTTCTAATTCTCTCGCAGACTTTCGTAGTGCACCTTGCGCAAAAATCACCCATTGCTCTGTATAATCTGAAGTCGCAACATGAATTTGTACGCTTCTTTGCAATAGTTCTGTGACAAGCCTTTCGATACATTCATCTGCGGTTTCATTTTCACGTGTGAAAATGACTTCAACTTTATGTTGTTTCATTTTACTTTCCACACCGCGCATTAAGTATGCATCGAATACGACGATGACTCGCCATCCTGTGTACGCCTGGTATTCTGCCATACGCTCAATTAATAAATTACGCGCATCTTCCAATTGTCCTTTTTGTAGATGACGGAGCTCCGCCCAAGCTCCAATGATATTATAGCCATCTACTAGAAGGATGTTTTGCTTTTGCATTACGTTTGGTCAAGGGGTTTTCTTTTACGCAATACTTCATACATCAATAAAGATGCTGCAACAGATGCGTTTAAAGATGTTACTTGTCCAACCATTGGCAAATGGTATAAAAAATCACAACGTTCTTTTAAAATACGTGACATTCCCTTACCTTCGCTACCAATAATAATGGCCAGTGGTAAAGTTGCATCCATTCGACGGTAATCAGAAGAACCTAACGCATCCGTCCCTGCAACCCAAACCCCTCTCTCCTTCAGTTGATCGACTGTTTGCGATAAATTATTAACGCGAACGACTGGTACATATTCAATTGCACCAGTAGATGCTTTCGCAACAACAGCTGTTAAGCCGACCGAGCGACGTCGCGGAATAATAATCCCGTGTACACCTGTTGCATCTGCTGTTCTTAAGATAGACCCAAGATTATGTGGGTCTTCCAGTTCATCTAGTATTAAAATAAGCGGATCTTCTTGACGTTTTGCTGCCAATGCAAAAACATCATCTAATTCCGCATAGCTGTAGGCTGCGACTGCCGCCACGACTCCTTGGTGGTTCGCATCAACAAGTTGATCAAGCTTTTTCTTCGGTACATACTGAACGATGACTTTTGCTTTTTGTGCTAATGCCACAATTTCTCCGACACTTTTCTTATTAATTCCTTCTGCGAGCCAAATTTTATTTAATTCACGTCCCGAACGCAATGCTTCGAGGACTGGATTTTTACCACCAAGCATTTCTGTCTGTTGTTCTGACATTATTTCTCCTCCTCAACAGGATGTTCAACGAAATGAATCGCTTTTTCGATGAATGTACGAACTCTTTCCTCTTCTTCTAGTAAGTATAAATAGCCGAGCACCGCTTCAAACGCAGAACTATTTTTATACACATGAACGCTTGTGTTTCTCGGGACAGATCCAGGCTTCGCATTACGCCCTCTACGCATTACAGCTTGCTCTGTTTCTGTTAAAAACTGTTCTTCCATCATGCGTTGTAAAATGGCTGCTTGGGCCTTCGCCGACACGTAACGTGTTGCTTCTTTATGCAACACGTTCGGTCGTACGCGGCCTATTCGAAGTAAATGCTCACGAACCGCTTGTTCATATACAGCATCCCCCATATAGGCAAGCGCCAAAGCATTCATTTGCTTAACATCAACTTTTCTTAACTCGTTCATCCATTAGCCTCGTTTCCAGCGTGTACCTTGCGCCGTATCTTCTAGCACAATGCCTTGCTCTTTCAACTCATCACGAATGGCATCAGCACGTTGGAAATCACGGTTTTTACGTGCTTCAAGGCGCTCTTCGATTAAACGTTCAACGTCGTCATCCAGCAACTCTGTTTCCTCAGCAAGGGCAATCCCTAGTACATCCATTAACCCTTCAAATGTCTCAACAAAAGATTGTAACACTGTTGAGGCAGTATTTTTCTCTTGCAAATAAACATTTGCTAATCGTGTTAATTCAAAGATCGCAGCAATTCCATTTGCTGTATTAAAATCATCATCCATCGCTGTAATAAACGCTTCTTTCACGCTCGCAATTTTATGCAACCAAACGTCTGATTGATCGCCTAAATCTGCTGATGACGCTAAACGGTATTGAATATTTTGATAAGCTGTCGTAATACGTTCCAATCCTGCTTTCGCTTGATTTACTAGTTCTTCTGAGAAGTTTACCGGGTGACGATAATGAACCGATAAAATAAAGAAACGCAATACTTTTGGATCCACTTTTTTGCGGATATCATTCACTAAGATGAAGTTATCAAGTGATTTCGACATTTTTTCGTTATCAATATTAATATAGCCATTATGCATCCAATAGTTCGCAAATGGTTTTCCTGTCATCGCTTCAGATTGTGCGATTTCATTTTCATGGTGTGGGAACATTAAATCTTGCCCACCTGCGTGAATATCCATCGTGTCCCCTAAATGTGCACGCGCCATAACAGAACATTCAATATGCCATCCTGGACGACCTTCTCCCCATGGACTTTCCCAAGCAATTTCCCCTTCCTTTGCTGCTTTCCATAAAGCAAAATCAAGTGAATCCTCTTTCTTTTCGCCCGCCTCAATTCTAGCGCCGACAATTAGTTCCTCTGTTGATTGACTGGATAATTTACCGTAATCATCAAATTTCTTTGTCCGGAAATAGACATCACCTTGTGATGCGTACGCATATCCTTTGTCAATTAACACTTGAACAAATTCAATAATGTCCTCGATATGGTCTGTTACACGTGGGTGTTCATCTGCTTTCGTGCATCCTAATGCTGTCACGTCTTCAAAATACGCGTCGATAAAGCGGTCTGTTAATTCACCCACTTCTTCTCCTAGTTTATTTGCAGCTGCAATGATTTTGTCATCCACATCCGTAAAATTCGAAACAAACTTCACATCGTAACCACGGTATTCTAAATAACGACGAACGGTATCGAACACAATTACAGGGCGTGCGTTTCCGATATGAATATAGTTATACACTGTCGGACCACAAACGTACATCGATACTTTTCCTTCTACAATCGGTACAAAGGGCTCCTTTTTTCTTGTCAACGTATTATAAATTTGAATGCTCATTTTGCATCCCCTTCCTGATGGTTGTTTTCTACTTGTGCCAATCGCGCTTCTAACGCTTTTATTCTCTGTTCTAAACGATCACATTTATCTGAAACTGGATCTGGCAAATCTTGATGATTTAATTTGTCTTTTACTTTTACACCGTTTGAAATAACGACTTTCCCTGGGATTCCAACAACTGTAGAGTTAGCTGGAACTTCTTTTAAAACAACTGAACCTGCCCCTATTTTACTATTTTCACGCACCGTAATCGAGCCAAGTACTTTTGCGCCTGTAGCAATTAACACATTATCCTCAATCGTTGGATGTCTTTTACCTTTTTCTTTCCCCGTGCCACCTAATGTTACGCCTTGATAAATCGTTACGTCATTGCCGATTTCACATGTTTCTCCAATCACAATTCCCATCCCATGGTCAATAAATAAACGTCTGCCAATTTTAGCCCCTGGATGAATTTCAATTCCTGTAAAGAAACGACTAATTTGCGACACAGCACGCGCTAAAAATCGTAAGTTCATTTTAAATAGCGCATGTGCAATACGATGGGCCCAAATTGCATGCAAACCAGAATACGTTAACACTACTTCAAACGTACTTCGTGCGGCCGGGTCTTGTTCGAATATGCATCGAATGTCTTCTTTCATCACTCGAAACAACGTACACACTTCCTCACCTTATATACTTATGTTCCATTATGTTGAAACATCATTTTACGTTCAGAAACCGAGACAATTCTTCCTAAAACAACAAAAAACGCCCCTGTTATCCATCAATAACAGAGACGCTTCAATACGTGGTTCCACTCCGCTTGGAAAAGAACTTTACATACTTTTCCCGCTTAATACCGGTAACGTCGGTCATACGACGCACTTACTCCTAATCGTTTCAGTGGCGTTCTCAAAGGTGCATTTCCGTATGATGTCACTTAGATCACTTTCAGCCGATGATGACCCTCTCTGCAAAGCACATCAGTACGTACTTCTCCTTCTCTACGATTTCTCTTATGCTTCTGTATAGGCAGCAATACGTTCGATTGCACGCTCTTTACCAATTAGTGCAATAGCTGCTGGTAATTCAGGTCCACTCGTTTCACCTGTTGTGACAACACGAATCGGCATAAATAGATTACGCCCTTTGTGACCTGTTTCTTTTTGAACTGCTTTAATTGCAGCTTTAATTGACGGTGCATCAAATGTTTCTAATCCTTCAAATTGCACTTTTAACGCTGTCATCACTTCCGGTACTTGCTCTCCAGCTAATACTTTTTGTGCCTCTTCAGTATATTCAATCGTATCATTGAAGAATTGGGCTGATAATTCAACAATTTCAGCTCCGTAACTTAATTGCTCATGATATAAAGCGATTAAATCATGCGCCCATTGACGCTCTTCATCGGATAACTCTGTTGGTAATAAACCAGCTTTTTGTAAATGTGGTAATGCCAGCTCGATTACTTGTTCAGTCGATAATTTTTTCACGTACTGGTTATTCATCCACGTTAATTTATCTTTGTCGAATAAAGCCGGTGATTTAGATAAACGGTTTGCATCAAAAATGTGAATCAGTTCATCTCTTGAGAAGATTTCTTCTTCTCCTTCTGGTGACCAACCTAATAAAACGATGAAGTTAAATAAGGCTTCCGGCAAATATCCTAATTCAGCATATTGTTCGATAAATTGAATAATTGACTCATCACGTTTACTTAATTTACGACGGTTTTCATTCACAATTAACGTCATATGACCAAATTGTGGCTCGTCCCAACCAAATGCCTCGTAAATCATTTGTTGTCTTGGTGTGTTTGAAATATGGTCGTCTCCACGTAAAACATGTGTAATATTCATATAATGGTCATCCACTGCAACTGCAAAGTTATAAGTTGGAATACCATCTTTCTTCACAATGACGAAATCGCCGATGCCATCTGATTCAAATGATACTTGATCTTTCACAATATCGTTAAACGCGTATACTTTTCCTGCTGGTACTGCAAAACGAATACTTGGTTCGCGTCCTTCCGCTTCTAATGCCGCACGCTCATCTGACGATAAATGACGACATTTACCGCTATAACGTGGCATTTGTCCTTGTGCAGATTGCGCTTCACGTTCAGCTTCTAACTCTTCTGACGTACAGTAACATTTATAAGCTAAACCGCGTTCTAGTAAGTCATCGTATAATTTTTTATACATATCATTTCGTTCTGATTGACGATATGGACCGTATTCTCCACCAACGTCGATACTTTCATCCCAATCGATTCCTAACCATTTTAAATAGTCTAATTGAGATTGTTCGCCACCTTCGATATTACGTGCAGCATCTGTATCTTCGATTCTTATAATAAACTTGCCGCCTGCATTGCGCGCAAATAAGTAGTTGAAAAGCGCAGTTCGAGCATTCCCAATATGTAAATGCCCTGTTGGACTTGGTGCGTAACGTACGCGAACTTCTTTCGTCATATTAAATCCTCCTATATTTCGTCCGTTCAAATTGATGTTATCTAGTCTATCTTACCATATGTTTCAGTTTGAATGAACTAGCTTACTTTTTTTGCAATAAAATTGTTGCCATCGCTGCAATTCCTTCTTCACGACCTGTAAAGCCTAACTTTTCAGATGTCGTTGCTTTCACGTTCACTTGTGAAATATCGGCTTGCAACAATTCTGCAACGCGCGCACGAATCGTTTCGATATGCGGTGACATTTTCGGACGTTCTGCAATTACCGTACAGTCAATATTACCTAAACGATATCCGCGCTCATCTACTAATGCCCAAATCTTTTCTAATAATACAGCCGAATCTGCATTTAAATACGCTGCATCGGTATCTGGGAAATGACGGCCAATATCTCCTTCACCAATTGCACCTAATGCCGCATCGGTAATGGTATGTAGCAGCACATCCGCATCCGAATGACCTGCTAACCCTCGTTCATGCGGAATTGTAATCCCACCAATAATTAATGGGCGCCCTTCTTCAAATTTATGCACATCAAAACCTTGTCCAACTCGAATCATTTTTCTTCCTCCTGTAACACTCTCTTCAGCAATACTTCACCAATTGCTAAATCTTCTTGTGTCGTCATTTTAACATTATCATACGTTGCTTCAACAATTTGAACCGGATGTCCGATCCGTTCAACGAGCATCGATTCATCAGTCCCTAAAAACCCTTCCTGTTCAGCTCGTTCTGATGCTTCCATTAAAACTGTATATTGGAATGCTTGTGGTGTTTGAATCATCCATAATTGCTCACGATCGACAGTGGATTCGACAACGCCGTTTGGTGCTAACTTCATCGTATCCTTTGCTTTTACCCCCGCAATCGCAGCACCATTTTCTGATGCCGCCTGCACTAACTGATGGATTGTCGATTGGCGAATGAAAGGACGTGCCGCATCATGTACAAGCACAATTCCATTCCCTTCGTAAGCGCGTAAACAAGCATGGACGCTTTGCTGTCGTTCAGCTCCACCTTCCACCATTTGACGAACTTTCGTTAAATTGAATGTCTCTACGTGTGACTGAATATCTGCACGTTCCTCTTCTTTAATCGCTAAAATAATTTCATCACAAAGTGGGTCGTTCTCAAACACTTGTAATGTATGAATGAAAATTGGCTTACCACCAAGTTGTAAAAATAGCTTATTAAATCCAGCCCCCATACGCTTTCCGCTTCCAGCTGCTGGAATCATCACTGTATAACCCAAAACCCATCTTCCTTTATCTACAAAGTAAATTATGATGACATTTCCGTTGATTTTCCGTTTTTCATTTTCGCAAAAATCATACGACCTGCTGAAGTTTGTAATACACTTGTCACAACAACGTCTGTCGCTTGACCAATTCTATTACGACCTTCTTCAACAACAATCATCGTTCCGTCATCTAAATACGCTACCCCTTGATTTTGCTCTTTCCCGTCTTTAATAATCACAACATGCATTTCCTCGCCAGGAATAACAACGGGTTTAACTGCATTTGCTAGATCATTAATGTTTAACACCGAAACACCATGTAAATCTGCTACTTTATTTAAATTAAAATCATTTGTTACGACAAGCCCACTCATCTTCTTTGCCAAATGCACCAATTTCAAGTCTACTTCCCCAACCTCTTGAAAATCAACATCTGTTATCAAAACTTTTGGGCCGTCATCTTCTTGAAGTTTTTTCAACACATCTAACCCACGTCTGCCCTTCGTCCTTTTCAATGTATCAGAAGAATCCGCAATATGTTGTAATTCCGTTAAGACAAATTGTGGAACGACGAGAATGCCTTCTAAAAATCCCGTTTCTGCAATATCAGCAATACGCCCATCAATAATAACACTCGTATCTAAAATTTTATACAGGCTCCCGTCCACTTCATGTTCTTCCATCCCTTTTTTCTTCGGTACTGTTGTTTTCACCAGTTGAAAAGATTGAATAACTTCCTCACGCTTTTGGAACCCTACTTGGAATCCTAAATACCCTAGCAAGACGAATAAAACGGTTGGCAATACAGAAGAAACAAACGGAATTTCACTATTTCCTAACCAAAAGCTGACAAGAAAGGCAATGCTCAATCCGACAATCAATCCGACTGTTCCAAATAATAAATCCATAATTGGGATTCCTAATAATCGTTCTTCCATCCATTTAATCAAGTTTACGATTGGCGTTGTTAAAAATAAATTACAAATAACAAAAAATAAAAGTGCACCCATGATTGCCGCGACATACGGATTATTAATTAATGGGTTTGCAAAAAAGGAAAATGAATCAAATAATTGCGGTAAAAAGATCGCTCCTAATGTTCCTCCGATCAATAAAAACGATAGTTGAACTACTTTCCTTAACATGTACGATTTCACCTCACTTTTTTTAGAAATTGAATCTTTGTTGTTTCTATACCTTAAAATAACAATGTGTAACCTTATTTCATCAAATGTAAACCATTTGACATACTTCATCATCGTCCTTCATTGAAAAACAGGAGAACCTATACGTTCTCCCCTCTTTCAAATCGCTTCGAAAATCATGCCTTACCACATATATTTTACAGTTATCCAAAGGCAATTTTCAATGCATCATTTACTGTTTCGACGCCAATGACTTGAATTCCTTCTGGATAATCCCACCCACCTAAATTAGAGGTTGGAATAATTGCGCGTTCAAATCCGAGTTTTGAGGCTTCTTGTACACGTTGTTCAATACGTGACACGCGACGTACTTCACCTGTTAAGCCAACTTCTCCGATGAAACAATCTGCAAGCCCCGCTGCCGAATCTTTATAGCTAGAGACGATACTTACTAGGACGGCTAAATCAATTGCAGGTTCGTCCAATTTTACACCGCCTGCAACTTTAATATACGCATCTTGCGCTTGAAGCAGCATTCCCATACGTTTTTCCAGTACAGCCATTAATAAAGACACGCGGTTTTGGTCAATACCTGTTGCCATTCTTTTTGGATAATTGAAACTCGACGGCGTTACAAGTGCTTGAATTTCAACTAAAATAGGTCGCGTTCCTTCCATCGATGCAACTACTGTTGAACCAGCACCTCCTTGTGAACGTTCCCTTAAAAAGAGTTCCGACGGATTTAATACTTCTTTTAGCCCCGATTGTAACATTTCAAAAATCGCCATTTCATTCGTTGAACCGAAACGGTTTTTCACGCTGCGTAAAATACGGTACGTGTGATGGCGCTCTCCTTCAAAATAGAGAACCGTGTCAACCATATGCTCTAAAATACGCGGTCCGGCAATTTGACCATCTTTTGTCACATGTCCAACTAAAAAAATTGCAATGCTTTGTGTTTTTGCAATACGCATCAACTCAGCTGTACATTCACGAACTTGCGTCACACTACCTGGTGCTGACTTCACTTCTGGATGATGAATCGTCTGAATGGAGTCAACAATGACAAATTTCGGCTTCAACTCTTGGATTGTATGGTGAATACGTTCCAAGTCTGTCTCTGCATAAATAAATAGTTCATCAGACAAAACGCCTAAACGTTCTGCACGTAACTTCGTTTGACGAATCGATTCTTCTCCAGAAATATAGAGCACACGATGATTCTTACTTGCCAATAAAGATGAAATTTGTAGCAATAAAGTCGATTTTCCGATGCCGGGATCCCCCGCTGTTAAGAGTAGCGAGCCAGGCACAATTCCACCACCAAGCACTCGGTTAAACTCCCCTAAGTCTGTTTCTACTCTTGGTTCTTCAATGACTTCGACTTGACTAATTGGTACCGCTTTTTGCTGCACTTCATCAGTATGTTGAAATGTATGTCTTGGACCTTTTTGAACGACTTCAACCTCTTCTTCCATCGTATTCCATTCACCACAGCCAGGACATCTTCCCATCCATTTCAATGATTCATATCCACATTCTTTACACATAAATTTTGTCTTTCTTTTTGCCATAACTGCCTCCATATACGAAAAAGATAGTCCACTCACTGCAATCGTTCATGAACGGACTATCCTTCTCTTCAAACTTATTTCGTTACTACTTCTTCTGTTTTCACGACTAACTCGCCATCTTCTACATCTACAACAACTTTACCGCCAGTTAACACCGTACCTTTTAATAACGCTTCTGATAAGCGGTCTTCCACATGCTTTTGAATCGCACGGCGTAGTGGACGCGCTCCATAATCTGGATCATAACCTTCATCGGTAATTCGATCTTTCGCTGCATCTGTAATCTCTAATGCGATTTCTTGTTCTTCTAAACGTTCCACTAATTCATTGACCATTAGCGTGACAATTTCACGTAAATGATCTTTTTCTAACGAGTGGAACACAATCATTTCATCAATTCTGTTTAAAAACTCCGGACGGAATGCTTTTTTCAACTCTTCTAACATCGTTGATTTCATCCCTTCATAATCATGCTTCGGATCTTGTAAATCAAAACCGACATAACGATTCTTCTTCAATGTTTGTGCACCAACGTTTGACGTCATAATGATCACCGTATTGCGGAAATCTACTGTACGGCCTTTCGAATCTGTTAAACGTCCATCATCCAATACTTGTAATAACATATTGAAAACGTCTGGGTGAGCTTTTTCAATTTCATCTAACAGCACAACTGAATACGGTTTTCTACGCACAAGTTCTGTTAATTGACCGCCTTCATCGTGTCCGACATAGCCGGGAGGTGATCCGACTAAACGAGATGTTGAATGTTTTTCCATATACTCTGACATGTCAACGCGAATCATCGCATCTTCATCACCAAACATTGCGTCCGCCAGCGCTCTTGCAAGCTCTGTTTTTCCGACACCTGTTGGTCCTAAGAAAATAAAGGAACCAATTGGTCGCTTCGGATCTTTTAAACCTGCACGCGCTCTTCTTATTGCCCGGGAAATAGCCGTAACCGCTTCGCTTTGTCCAATGACGCGTTCATGTAGCGTTTCTTCCATGTTTAATAACTTCACGGACTCTGTTTCAGCGATTTTAGAGACAGGCACTCCCGTCCACATGGATACGACCGTTGCGATATCTTCTTCTGTTACTTTCGATTCCGCTTTTCCTTGCTTTTCTTTCCAAGCTGCTTGTAACGACTCCAATTCCTCTTTCAGACGTTGTTCTTGATCACGATAAGAAGCTGCTTTTTCAAATTCTTGACTTTGGACCGCCGCATTTTTCTCCGAACGAATTTTTTCTAGTTCTAATTCCATTTTTTTCAAGTTCGGTGGTGTCGTATAAGAACGTAAACGCACTTTCGAGCCAGCCTCATCAATTAAATCAATTGCTTTATCCGGTAAAAAACGATCTGAAATATAACGATGAGACATTTTCGCAGCGGCTTCAAGTGCTTCATCTGTAATTTTTACACGGTGATGCGCTTCATAACGATCACGTAATCCTTGTAAAATTTGAATCGATTCTTCAACAGACGGTTCATCTACTTGAATTGGTTGGAAGCGGCGCTCTAATGCTGCATCTTTTTCAATATATTTTCGATATTCATCTAATGTTGTAGCACCGATACATTGAATTTCACCACGAGATAATGATGGTTTTAAAATATTCGACGCATCAATAGCCCCTTCTGCACCACCAGCACCGATGAGCGTATGCAATTCATCGATAAATAGAATGACATTACCCGCTTGTCGAATTTCTTCCATCACTTTCTTCATGCGGTCTTCAAATTCGCCGCGGTATTTCGTGCCAGCGACAACCGTTCCCATATCTAATGTCATCACACGCTTTTCGCGTAATATTTCAGGGACTTCATTGTTGACAATTTGTTGTGCAAGCCCTTCAGCAATTGCCGTCTTCCCAACACCTGGCTCCCCAATGAGTACCGGGTTGTTTTTTGTACGACGTGCAAGCACTTCAATTACACGTGTAATTTCCTTACTACGTCCAATAACTGGATCTAATCGACCTTCACGTGCCACTTCTGTTAAATCACGTGCTAAACTATCTAATGTCGGTGTCGAAGCCGTCGTTGCAGCATTCGCACTTGTTTTCGATGATTGCTCGTGACTTCCTAACAGCTGTAATACTTGCTGACGTGCTTTGCTTAAACTTACTCCAGCATTATTTAATACCCTCGCTGCAATTCCTTCTCCTTCGCGAATTAATGCGAGTAAAATGTGTTCTGTTCCGATATAAGAGTGGCCTAGTTTACGTGACTCATCCACTGACAATTCAATGACCTTTTTCGCTCTTGGCGTGTAATGGACAATCGGATTAACGTCTTTCGTACCCATTCCAATTAACTGTTCAACACCTTGTTCAATTGTCTCAAAATCGATATCAATCGCTTCAAGTGCTTTCGCTGCAATTCCTCTACCTTCGCGAATTAGTCCTAATAAAATATGCTCTGTTCCAATCGATTCATGTTTCATGCGAATCGCTTCTTCTTGTGCAAGTTCCAACACTTTATGTGCACGTTGCGTAAATTTATTAAACATCATCGGCAGTCCACTCCTTCATCTCTATCGTTTATGTGAAAGCTGAAGAAAATCTTATTCATCAGCTTCTTCATCTAATTCAGTAATCGACGGTAATGTTCCGTCTAGGCGCAAGCGCTCTCGAAATAGCTTTGCTCTAAATATATCACGTTCTTCTTGCGTTAATGTTGTATTCGCATATTGTTGTAAAAATCCAGGTTGCATAAAGACCATTAACTCATTTAAAATCGACACGTCAACGTCTTTAATCACACCTAAGTCAATCCCAAGCCGAACATCTGATAAACATCGTGCCGCTTCATCACTTTGTAAAAGTCGCGCATAGACGAGCGTTCCGAGAGAGCGGTATAGCCGGTCTTCCAATGCGGTGCGGGATTTTTCTACTAAATGTTTACGTGCACGGCGTTCATAATCGATTAACCGACCTGTCACACCTTGCAACTCTTCCAAAATGTCTTCTTCGGTTTTTCCAAGCGTAACTTGGTTCGACACTTGATAAATATTACCTAGCGCTTTGCTTCCTTCCCCATAACTTCCCCTTACAACAAATCCTAATCTTGATATAGCAGAAATAATTTTTTTAATTTGTTTTGTCATCGTTAATGCAGGTAAGTGCATCATAATCGAGGCACGCATTCCTGTTCCTGTATTAGATGGACAACTTGTTAAATACCCAAACTGTTCATCAAATGCATACGGTAATGACTTTTCTAACACATCATCGACAACATTTGCTTGGGTAAATGCTTCGGTTAATTGTAAACCAGGGAAAATGCATTGAATCCGAATATGGTCTTCTTCATTCACCATAATGCTAACCATTTCATCTTCCGATAACAGGACGGCACCTTGGCGATTCGCATCTGTTAATTGTGGGCTAATTAAATGCTTTTCTACGAGTACTTCACGATCTAGTTTCGTTAAATCGGACATGCGAATATACTCATAATCTTTTGACCGTTCTTCATCCAGTAAAACACCTGCGACTAATTGATCCACTTTATGTGCTTCTTCACCTGTTGATGCAATCGGAAAACGGTAGCCTTTTACGTTTCTCGCCAAACGAATCCGTGTCGTCATAACGATGTCTGAATGTTCACCTTCACCTGTCATCCAACCTGTAGATGCACGTTGAATAAACTTTTCAATCGACATGTGGCGCGTCACCTCCGTCATCTAACAATTGTTGCAAACGTTTCGCTTCATCCCGATAATGTGCCGCGTCTTCAAACCGCTCTTCTGTGACGGCTTGCTGCATTTTCATCCGAGCCTCTTCAATTTGTCGTTTCAACGCAAATAATTGGTTAAATGAACTCGGGACTTTTCCGATATGTGTAGACTGTCCACTATGTAATTTTCCTAACACTTGTGGCAAGCGCATGCGGAACGTTTCATAACAAGTTGGACAGCCGAATTTTCCGATATTTAAAAATTCCTCAAATGACAATGCACATGATGGGCATGTAAGTGCGGTTTTCGCTGTAGGTTGTTGTTGTTGTTTCGTTAAAAATGAATTACCGTCACTAAACAAATGCGATAAAAATTGTTGGATGGATAACAGTTCTTCGTTCACCTGTTCTTGCTCCTCCGCATGGAAAGCGCAATGTTCACACAAATGACGTTCAAACGGCTCACCCATATAGTTTTTTGTAACGACAACGGTTGCCGGACGTTCTTTACATCGTTCACAAATCAAATCGCGCCACCTCACTATCTTTATAATTCATCGTATAATAACGTTACAAGCATCGCATGTAACACGCGTGCCCTTAGCTCATCTCTTTCTGGAAGTGGTAAGCGCAACGTCGTGCGGTCAATTGCAGCTAAAATCATTTTGGATTCACGTACAGAAATGGCTTCTTCTTCTAATAATCGATATAAAATATCCAGTGCCATCGTTTGTGATACACGCGTCTCTAACTCCGATAAAATTTGTTCGATTAAATCTTTATGCGTGTTCGCTTGCACACGATAAATTCGGATATATCCGCCGCCCCCTCTTTTAGATTCGACTAAATAACCACGTTCAGCTGTAAATCGTGTATTAATGACGTAGTTAATTTGGGAAGGGACACATTGAAATTTTTCAGCTACTTCACTACGTTTAATCTCAATTGCTCCGTTCTTCTCTTCTTCGATAATCGCTTTTAAATACCCTTCAATAATGTCAGAAATATTTCTCATTCTTTTCACCTCTTCTACGTCAAAAGAACCCTGTTGACTTTGACTATCTTTGACTTAATTGTACAAATAAATACCTCACCATTCAACTAATAAACCTTGCGCGCATACCTTTTCCTATCAGTTGAAGAATTTCCTTTTCTTGTTCATTTTACGAAGTTCTTCTTCCTTTTATTCAATTTATCCATACATTGCTGTCCTTTTTCGAAACATGTACGATAGAATAGTAAAATAATTCATGATAAAAGGGGAAATGGGAATGAATGTACAGGCAATTTTTGAGCATTTACACAACAATGCCGAAGTGAGTTGGAAGGAAGTTGAAACAACCAATTATTTAGTTCGTTTATTTGAAGAGGCAGGGTTTCAACCAAAACGTTTCCAACAGATTCCAGGATTTTCTGTAGAAATCGGAACGGGGTCACCTAAAATTGGAATTCGTGCAGATATGGACGCTTTATGGCAAGAAGTAAATGGGGAAATGAAAGCAAATCATTCTTGTGGACATGATGCGCACATGGCAATGATTACAGGTGTCATGATGCGCTTGAAAGCACAACAGCATACAACCGGGACGATTCGTGCCATTTTTCAACCAGCGGAAGAACTCGGCAATGGTTCACTTGCTGTCGTTAAAGAAGGCGTTATTGATGATTTAGATTACTTTTACGGCGTACATTTACGTCCCAAAAGTGAAATTGCCTTCCCCTATTGTGCACCGTCCATACAACATGGCTCTTGCACATTTGTAAAAGGCTTGATTCAAGGGGCAGATCATCATGGCGCTCGCCCACATGAAGGCGTAAATGCGATTGAAGTGGCAAGTGCCATTTTGCAACAACTAAGCTTTCTTCATACAGATCCGCATATTGCTGCAACTGTAAAAATGACAAATTTACATGCTGGAACAGATAATTTAAATATTATTCCAGGAATTGCAACATTTGGTCTGGATTTACGCGCACAAACAAACGAAGTCATGACCTATTTGCAACAAAAAGTCATAAAAATTTTCGACCACTTAAGCGCACTTTATGACGTCCCGATTACCATTACATTTGAAGATTATGTTCCTGCAGCTGTCATTCATGAAGAGGCTGAACAATATATGCAACAAGCCATTGAAAACGCGACAAATACGCAAGCAATGCCACGTATCATTACACCTGGTGCTGATGATTTTCATTTTTATACAATTGAACGACCACAATTAAAAGCAACTATGCTTGCACTTGGTGCTGACGTTACACCAGGACTCCATGATCCACATATGACATTCAATCACGATGCCCTTCAACTCGGTATCGATATTTTAACCGAAGTATGTACACATACAGCAAAGCAAGCACCATGCAAATAAAAAAAGAGAAGCCCATTTCATACTAAGGGGCTTCTCTTTTCGCATTTACTGCATGCTTTTATTTTCTAGTTCTTTTACAGGTAAAAATAGTTCACCCGTTGCTAAATACGTTAAAGCGAGTTTGTCTCCTTCTTCAATGTAAATTGCGAGTGGCAAAACTTCGGATGAAATCATAAAGTTCTCATCATCTTCCGTTAACACGAAGACATTTGTAAAATCTCCTGCAATTTCTTTATAAACCCGTTTTACAACAACATTCGCTTGTGCTTCATCCGCTTGAGAGCTTCCTTCAACCGAACTACCCTCACGCTGTAATGCCGTTTTATATAACTTCAATGCTTCATTTGGCGTGTTACCGTACACTGAAATTTCCGGGTTAGCAGCCGAAACAATGAAGTAGTTTTGTAAAAAGCCATTCGAATCTAATACAGGTGTTAGCCAACTTGCTTGATTGTAGAAATTGTATAGAACAGGCATTTCACCGCTCCATTTTTTCTCGATAAATTTCTTTTCAATAATTTGCAATACCCCTTCCGAATCCATATAAGACTCTTCAAGGCTACCTGTATAGTAAGTTGCTTTTCCTGTTCGTCCGTCTGTCAATGCATAACCTAACATAGAATCGACTTCCTCTTTCGGACTTGTAAAATCTGTAAAGTAGTACATATGCCCTTCTTCGTCAAAAATTGGGCTGACATTCGCAACTGTTCCTTCATCAGATGGGATTTTCACGTCTTTCTTTCCGAATAACGAATTCCAAAAACCGTTCACATATTTACCAAAATAACTATTTTGTAAACTCACCGCTTCCGGTGCCACTGCACTATCAATAAAGTCCGGTACATCTGCTAGCGCGTATTGTTTTGTCTCACCGTTCGCCGCATTGACCGTCACAATTCCCTCTGCTGTAAAGCCATTCCTTGCAGTAATAAAATCCCCATATGTTCGAATATAATGCGGTGTTCCTTCCTCATCTACTTCTAACTGAATATCTCCATAAAAAATAAGATTTGGATATTGCATCCGAATATGACGCTCGACATTTTTATGGAAATAAGAAGACGGCGTATACGCCATATCCATTTTGACAAATTTCGGATTATCCGCTGCATTGGTTGCACTCATTGTAAAGTATCCCGGGATGGTTTTTCCATTCCACCATTTAAAGAAACTTGAAAACTCGACAGGTGCTATGTACACGAATTCACCATTCACTTTTTGAATTTGCAAATGACCTAATTCATAATAACTCGTATTCGGTACTTGGCCGAATGCTTTTTTCATCTTATTTCGGGCAAATTTTGGCGGAACACTTGCCGGGGTTTTCTTCTCATCAAATGGCTGAATTTCTGTTTGTTGATCCATTTCAACTACTTCATATTTTTTATTCGCATTAAATAGCGGTGCACTTAAAACAAAGATTGCCGCTGCTAATGCAACAACAAACAAACCACCTTTCACTAACTTTTCTCTGCCAGAAGAAAGCAACATACTTAAACATGTTATGACAACAACATAAATCCATAAAGAAGAACTGTTGCGATCTACATTAAAGATATAATAAACGACAAATGTTCCAACAGTTATCACAACGATGAAAAGCGGGTATAACACCCATTTATTTAACCGATATTCAGTTTCACTTTTATCTAATGTAAATGGTACAAGCATAACACTTGAAAGAACACCTACAATGATGGAAAAAATGATTAAATTCATCATACACATCACGCTCCTCATTCATTTATATGACTATATTTCTCTGTGATTCTTTTGTAAAAAGTCACATTGACTCTGCCAAAGTAACTAATACCTATTATACGATGAACATTGCAATACGTTTCATTTTTCAAAGAAAAAATCCGCCCGTATTGATCAAATACAGGCGGATAATCACGCATTATTGTCGTGGTTTCTCATTTTCCGGGAATAAAAAATATGAAATGACACCACTAACAACAACTGCACCAATTGTAATATACAGACGTGTTTGCTCTGGAACATCTGTAAAATTTTTACTTAACATTAACCAACTCGCCCAAGCGACGATGATCATAATTGGAATCACAAATTTAAACGCTCTCAATCAGTTCACCCTCAATGATTTATAATGGCTTTAGTTTACCATAATTATCATTTACATCCACGGTGAACGTCCTCTACGTCCAAAACCACCACATCCGCCACATCCACGCGGCCCCATTCCAACACCTGGCATCATCGGCGCACCCATCACATTTTCAGTTGTTTCTGTATAAAAATGCTCTGGCACATCAACAATATGTTGACGGTTCACATTAACAATCGGATGAACAACGGGCACTTGGCGTGGTGTAAATTGGTCGAAATAGCGATATTGTGGGGGACAAATAACAGGTTGCACTTGTTGTGCACCTTGCATTTGTTGTGGCATTGAGAAATTTCCAGCATTCATCATCACATTCACCTCCTCTCTTCAGTACATGCAACGCGAAAAGAAAAGGTCGGGCAAAAGTCATCCCATCAAAAAAAGATTCGTATTCAAATGACTTGACTGCTTCACCATACGAATCTTTCCTATTGTACTTTTATCATGCTTCAGATTACTGCAAATCCTTATCCACATGCTTCGCTTGTCGATCACATCTATCATTTGCATCATTAGGGTAGGATTCAAAAACAGGAGACCCTTCTCCGATCATCTGCAACATTGCATGGTAATCTGCGTCAAGACGCTTTTGCATCTCTTCTTGATTGACCGGCGTATGCTTCGTCACGTTGAACCACCTTCCTTTATCATCTCTAACTTTTTCGGAAAAGAACCTTCTCGTTGTTCATAGACGTCCGCTTCCGTTCGAAGAATAAATGATCATCGTTTCCATAATCGACAGCTACCATTCCATGATCAATGTGTACATAATGACCCAACACAAGCTGATTCACCCTCATTGCGAACATTTACAATGATTATATGAATCGTTACGACAAGTACTTTCTGCCTATATTTCCGTCTTTTCGTGGTATACTAAATGCAAGGAGGAAAGACATTATGAAGCATATTGTATTATTTGATGGTGAATGTCATTTTTGTGATGCTTCCGTTCAATTTATCATTAAACGTGATCGTGCTGCTTTTTTTCAATTCGCATCCTTACAAAGTGCTATTGGTCAGCAATTACGACAACAGCATCATATCTCAGATGATATCGACAGCATCGTTTTAATCGAACACCAAAAAGCTTATACGCAATCGACCGCCGCTTTACACATCGCTAAAAAATTAGACGGTCTTTGGAAACTAGCTTTCTTAATCATATGTATTCCTCGACCAATTCGTGACAAAATTTATACAATAATCGCTAAAAATCGTTATCGTTGGTTTGGCAAAAAAGAACAAAGTTGCACACTCCCTCCTCCATCCATTCGTAAACGATTTCTTTCTTAAAATTGTCCATTCTGTCATAAGAAGAGCAGCTACAATTGCTTTTCTTATGACTTTTTCAATGAGTTCCTTTCATGTGCCAATTGTTTACCGTTCTTTCATATGTTCTTCATAATTTGTTCATATATTCGTTTTACACTAACAGTACATGATAAAACGAAGGAGAAGATGATGATGAACGAACAATTCCCTCAATCAGATGAACAATTTGAACAACAACAACCGATTCAGCAGCATAAAAAAAGCCCATTAAAACAAGTGATGACAGCAGTGATCGCAGGTATGGTTGGGTCTGCCTTAACAATAGGCGTTATGCTCAATACCAATTTTTTACCGATTTCTGCGAATGAAACCGTCACACCTATCGAACAATCTACCAACGAACCAACTGCTACTCAAGTTGCTTCCACATCTGAAACAACAGATTTAACAGCAATGATTGAAAAAGCATCCAGTGCAATTGTAGGTGTCGTCAATTATAAACAAACTGGGAATCGCTTTGCGGAAAATGTACAAGATGTGAAAAGCGGTACAGGTTCTGGCGTCGTGGATTGAGTCAAGTTTTTGTGGGTGATTATTTAAGTCAGGCAAAAAACCTCTAAATATAATGATGTTTACTTTTTTTA
>ERZ808040.201-NODE-201-length-59340-cov-6.724179_pt1 | contig 59340 bp, 51 predicted proteins | sample MGYA00380191_ERZ808040 | MGnify/ENA primary metagenome ERZ808040 (study PRJEB31490, sample SAMN06133395) | mouse gut metagenome | isolation source: J6 | host: mice | place: China: Chengdu | collected 2015-05 ...
CTTTCCAAGTAATTTCCGTTATCAGTCCGCCCGGCCTGCCTGGGAAAAAAGCAGACCGCCGCATATGGCGGATGAAGTCCATATTGCGGTGGTCTTTGTATTTCATATTTTAAATATGTATCTGAAAATCTTCAAAATGCCTCATTAAATACTGGAGCATCTTTGGATCCACGCCCGGCTTCGCCATATTGCTGCAGTAATTACGGCGGTACCATGAACGTGATATCCGGCATCCGTACCCGGTAAATCTCACGGTACCGCCTGACCATATAGTTAAAACATGTTCCCGTGCATCACTGCCAGCGGGCTGCCATGGCAAATTGTAATATCAAACTTTTTTGCAAACTTGCAAACCTTATTCATGATCGCCGGTCAGCGAAAAATCAAAATTGTAACTGTCAAAATCATCGCCCAGTACAGAAGGATTCGCGAGAATCACTTCGCTCCCGTCCGTTAAACGGATTTTCCTGCCCCCCTCCGTTCTGGCATCATCAACATTGATATTTCGGGTACCACCCGCATCCGTATTTTGACTGCGCTCTGTCGCAGGCGCTGTGTCTGCACTTTTCCGGAATCCAAATGCCAGCAGGACAACGACAACAGCAGCACAGACACACGCTAATATGATCTTATATGCTTTTCTCATGGCTTTTCCTCCATATAACCGTATTTTAATTCTGATTCGCCGGCCCGGCTTTTTGATTGACGGTTATCAATCTGCCGTCTGATAAGCCCAGCACTTCATCCGCATAAGACGCCACCTTGTGAGAATGAGTAACAATAATAACACAACGGTTCTCCTTCTTAACAAGTCCCCAGAGAATCTTCATTATCTCATCCTCTGTGTTCTCATCCAGATTGCCCGTTGGCTCGTCTGCAATCAGAATATCCGGGTTGTGGGAAAGCGCTCTCGCTATGCCTGTTCGCTGCTGTTCACCGCCGGACATCTTTAATATTTTCCTGTCTGCGGTTTTCCGGTCAATGCCAACCTTTTCTAAAAGTCCGTATGCTGCTCTCTTTTTATTCATGCTTTTATCCCCGCTCAGATTCATTGCAAGGATAACATTCTCAACAGCGGAAGCACTGGGCAGAAGATTATAGCTCTGGAAAATCACGCCGATATTCTGCGCTCTGTATTTGTTCCTGTTTATGCCTTTTATATCTTCATTATTATATAAAATCGTCCCCTGCGTGCACACATCAAGCCCCGAAATCAGCGATAAGAGCGTTGTTTTTCCAGCGCCGGATTTTCCAATGATGGCATACATTCTTCCAGCCTCAAAATCAGCGGTGATACCGCACAGTACAGGCGACCCGGATTTTTCGTAAGCATAAGAAATATTATCCAAATGCAATATACTCATGCAATCAGCTCCTTTCCGATAAGATTTTCATAGGCTCATATCTGGTGATATGAACAATCCCCGCAATATTCGTAAGCAAGCCCAGAGTTAGTGAAACAGCAACGATAAATACAATGCTTTCCGGAGCCAGGACAATCTCAACTTCTTTCAGAACAGATACATTTTTATTAACGCCCTCTGTACTCCAAATATCATCCCCATAATTCGCTTGCGGCCCCTGTTCCACAAGATTGTTTTGCTCTTCCATGATTGCGTTTGACACAGGCTGTGCGATAATGCTGCCCACACCTAACCCGATACACAGACACAATGCTATTACACAGACAGACTCGCAGATCAGCCCAAAAGCAACTTGAACTTTGGGCATCCCCATTGCACGGAGTACACCGATCTCATATTCCCTTTCTCTTACCCCCAGCATTGACAGCAAAATCAGAATCAGGCAGCCTACCAGCAGGATAATTACAAGAAAATTGACGGAAATATTTTTCAGACTCTCAACAGGTTTGACAATACTGTTATAGCTTACGGCATCCACATTGACATTATAGATCTCGTTAAGTCCATTTTCCCGTACATACCGTTCAAATTCGGAAGCTGAATCAGGACTTTTCAAATAGTAAACCGCTGTTATGTTAAGCCCGTCGATACTGTGTTCTTCGAGCGTAGAAAAGCTGGTGAGAATTTCATTGCGCCGGTTGTTGACTGCCCAATCGGTACCGCCAGGCTGCGGTGTGGTAACATCCAGATAAATTCCGCATATTTCTAAATGAATCGGAGCTACCTCTGTATGGTTCACATCCTGCAGATCTAAGCTGTCGCCCAGCTTCAGACCGTTAAGGTCGGCAAAATCCCGGCTTACCATGCACTCGCCGGAAATCTCAAAAAATCTTCCCTCGTCGAGCTGCCGAAGCCCCGATTCAAATTCTTCCATCATAGAAAAGTCAGAATAGCCGCAAACGGTTGTATTAGGCGCCTGCCTTTGCGGTTTTTCAGCATGTGGATCTTTGGGCGAAAAGAGGTTCCAGCTGTCCGAAGCATAGGTCTTTTCCTCGCCGCCCTGATCGAGCCCGGTGATCTGATCACTATATGTCTGGCGCGAGCCTTGAAAGAGTGCGTTTTTTACCGTGTCAGATTTTGAAAAAACGATGTACTGCTCCGTAGTGATTTCAGGATTACGGTACATACCATATTCATCCGGCTCCGTGAGGGCAAACAGCTTTCTTAAATCAGGTGTAAAATAAGCACTTGCGCCGAAACGGTCTGAATAATCGTCAATGACCGCTTCTGTTGTGTAATGAATCATAGTCGATACCGTAATTGATACAAGCATAACAATCAATATGGTGCCAATCAGCAGATACCGCCCTTTGTTTCGCCCAATATTTTTGAGTGCGTGTCTTATTAAGTACATAGCATCCTCCCTTATACGTTATGGAAAGCACCGCAGCCGGCTTTCGGTATACAGTCTATCAAAAACAACGTTCATCCGGTGTAAAGGCCGAAAAAATGATTTTAAATTTTGAGCCGCAGTTTTCCGCACTGTCTACCCACACGAATCCATTGCACAGCTCCGCAACATGGCGGACAAGGCTCAGCCCTATTCCGTACCCGTCTTTCTTTCGGTTGCCGATCCGATAGCGGTATTCAAAAATTTTCTCCTGCTGTTCCATAGAGATGCCGATACCCTTATCCTCAACAACCACATAGGGGCATCCGCCCTGCGCACCGACATACACCGCAACCGGCTTGTCCGCCCCGTACTTAATAGCGTTGTCAATCAGATTAGCTACGGCCCGATACACCATCCGTTCCTGGCCTGCAATATATAAAGCGGCATCTTCGTCAAAGTCAAAGGATATATCGGGATATATTCTTTTGTATTCATCTGCCGCCATTCCGCAGATCAGGGACAAATCTACTTTTTCCAGTTTGCTTTCATTTGCAGACAGCGTCAGAATATCATCCAGGCTTTTTACCATACGGTCAAGCTGTGCTGTTATCCGTTCTCCAATGGCAGGGCATTCATTCTGTATCATAGCCCGCAGTAATGCAAGGGAATTTTTCTGCTCATGTGAAATATAAGAACTTAAATTTTCAAAGTCTTCGTACAGATAAGCGATTTCCTTTTTTACTTCCCCAAAAGTCATTTCAATTTCGGCAAGTTCCTTTGGAAAAGCTATTTCGGCAGCATTGGTTTTCCTGTTTATATTTCGGAGGCTGTTTGCTGTTCTTTCGATTGGGCTAATGATTCTGCGGGTTAAAACATGTGCAAACACAAAGGACAAAAGCACATAAATAATAAGTACAATCAATGTTGTACGAATGATAATTGACATATAATAAGGAGCAAAAAGAGAGTGGATTTCCTGTTCCGTAACAACACGCCGCTCCAATTCTCCCCACGGAATATTCAGCCCCTGTTCGGTAACGACTACTCCGTCAATGGATACATAGTAGCCCTGCAGCGATTCCGGCACCTCAATTCTCAGGTTCGCAAGTAAAATGACCGCAACAAGGATAAACACTGCAATGAGGCACAGGGAGTACAGCAAAACAAAATTTTTAAACTTTATTTCTCTGAACCGTTCCATAGACAATATCCCTTTCCTTTTATCGTTATCAGTAGATTCTGACCGCCGGCAGCCTGAAGCTTTTTGCGGAGATTTGAAATGTGTACCCGCAGCACCGAGGAAAACGGGTCAAAATCTTCATCATAGGTGTGTTCTATAATGTCTTCGCTGGACACGATTTCCGGGTGCCGCTCCGCAAGATATAAAAGGATGTCAAATTCCTTTGTGGAAAGTGAAATAATCTCATTTTCCCATAATGCCGTTTGTGTGGCTGGGTTAATAGACAAACTGCCAATCGTAATTTTAGGATTTGTCCGTCCATAAAACCTGCGGACAACAGCGCGAATACGGGAAGTCAATTCTATAAAATCAAAAGGCTTGATGATATAATCATCTGCGCCCAAATCAAGCCCGGTTGATCTTTCCCTTACGGTATCTCTTGCCGTTACAATCAGGACAGGCATATTCCGTTTATTGTTCCGCAGATAGGACAGTATTTCAAGCCCGTCTTTGTCCGGCAAATTCAAGTCAAGGAGAACAGCGTCATAGTCTGTGACATACGCCTTTTCCTCTCCATCAAGCCCTGTATTGGCAATATCAATCGTAAAACCATGCCGCTCTAAACCTGTTCTCATCTCATCAGCAAGCCGTATGTCATCCTCAATGATTAAAAGTCTCATTCTGCGCCTCCTTATCCGGATTTTAATTATACAAAAACCAATGTTTAACCAATGTTAAGGCTTTTTGATTAACGCTGTTTTTATAACATTGGCAGTGTATGAGCATCCGCCGCAGTAAAACAACGCCGCTTTATTCAGCGGCGTCGTTTCCTGCATTCATGCGGGATCTCCTTCAGCCGCGGCAGCAGATGCCCCGGCCTTGCAGGTTCTATATTTCCTTTTTATTACAGGCAGCAGACAGCTTCCTGAAGCAGATAAATCCAGCGGACAAATCCCGCAGTCCTTATTTCCTTCCTGTTCTGTTAAACCGGGGCGGCAGCAAAGTCCGGGAAAAGGTGCCGGCAGTCACATTTTACAAAACCACATCACAAAATTCTTTTCCGCCGCACAAGTGAATAACTCTGTCAGCAAATGCTGCTTCTTCCTCTCGGTGAGTAGTGTAAATAACGGCAGCTCTGCTGCTTCTTATATAGTTCATTAACTTTTCGGCATGTTCCCTGTCCAGGGACGCTGTAGGCTCGTCAAGAAGAATAATTTCCGCGCTGGTGTTGGAAAAGGCTCTGGCGGCATTCACTCTCTGCTGCTCCCCTCCTGAAAGCTGGGATACGGAAGAGATTTCACGGCCGGAAAAATCAGAGACTCCTGTAGCATTTTTTATTGTCTCCAGGCTTGTCTCATGAAAGCAGCTCATCAGAATATTATCGTCAATGGTAGTTTCGTACAGCTGAGAAGCTGCGGGCATATAGGAGAAAATGCCGTTTTCTTTAAAATATTCCGTATCATTTGCCGGGGATTTACCAAATAGGGTTATACTGCCGGATGTCGGAGCATACATACCCATAATGCAGCGAAGCAATGTCGTTTTTCCGCTGCCGTTTTCACCCATTATTGCAATATGCTCCCCTTCCTTTATACTCAGATTTATATCAGACAGAATTTTTCTGTCCTCTGTTTCAAAACATAACCTGTTAATTGTCAAGGCGCAGCTATTGTTATAATCTTGAGATTTTTTCTCTCTTTTAAGGCTGAAAAGCTCCTTGCCATTGTCAATTGGTACGGTATTATACGGGATATATGCCGCCATCTGCTGAATGCTTTGCGTTTGATTTCCGGATTCTTCAATAATGCTTTTAACCGAAGCCAGATTCCCCCCTGATATTTTTACACTGCCGGGCAAAAATCCTAAAACAGGATAAATAAATCCGCTTACCAGTTCGCTTATTACTCTTTGCAGGGAAATATAAAGATTATTCTTTTTAACCTGTTCCGCCTGAACACGGAAAATATCCCTTCTGGTCTGGTCAAAACGGTTTTTTATAATGCTCTGCAGGCTGTTCATATTGATAAAATCTGCTTTATACATCAGCTCCTCAATATTTTTATTTTTTTCAGCCTCCAAAACCTGGAGTCTGGAGGCATATTTTTCCGATATGCCGTTGATCTTTTTGCCTGCAAAAATTGTTATACCTATATGAGCCAAAATAAAAAATGAAACTGTATAATGAACACGAACCGATAAAATCAGCAGAACGCCTATTACGATCACACTGATGATATATCTGATAATCATAACCCATAACGACAGAGCGGAATCGGTAAAAGCAGTAATATTCTGGAGCAAATCTTCCTCTTTGTATTTTGCTTCCCTCTCACCGTAGGGCAGCGCAAACAGATCCTTATACAAATCCGCTGAGCCTCGGTAAATAAGGTTTGCACACATTACATTTCCATATACATTTATCATGTAATCCAACGTAAGTATTAATAAAGTCGCCGTAATCAACAGGAAAATTATCAGTGGAGTTACTCTCATGCCGCTTTCTATTTTGCCGATCATATATTGTATCATAAAGGGCACAGTCAAAGGCAGTGCAAAGGATATGAAAGAAAATACCATCAGCAAAGCCGCAAATTTCAGCTTATGCTTTTTTAAAATTATGGCTGTGGCTTTCAGTCTGTTTAACATTTTCATTAATTTTTTCCTCCCATATTGAGAACTTTTACAAAACTTTGGGAACTATAATCAAAATCCGTATGTGAGGACATAATAAGTATCTGGGATTTTTCTTTGAGTTGCGTAAGGATTTTCCCGAATATTTCCCTGCGTGAGTCAGGGTCCACTGCGGAAAAACTTTCGTCGGAAATGATTACGTCATAATCTCCGTAAAAGGCTCTGGCAAGACATATTCTCTGCTGTTCTCCGGAAGACAGATGAAGCATGGAAATATGGGTATCTATACCGCTTTGAAATTCGGGAACAAGGTTTTTTAAACCGACCTGATCCAATGCATAATTGAGCTTACTTTCATCTGCATCTTGAAACAATGTGATATTTTCTTTAATTGTGCCAGAAATAAGCTGAGGTTCCTGACTCAAATATAAAATTCTTTCCCAGAAGGAGTTTTCTTTAATATTTTTCAGATCTTTACCGTTGCAGATTATATTTCCTCTATAGCTTTTCAAAATATCTGCAAAAATTTTCAGCAGAGTGGATTTCCCGCAGCCTGACGCTCCATTCAAAATCAAACATTCCCCTGATTTTAAGTTTAAATTCAAGTTTTCAAAAAGATTTTTTCCCTGGAATGTCCCGTTTCCATCTTCGTATGCAAAACTTAAATTCTGTACTGAAATTGAAGTAATTTTTTCCATATCTTCAAATCCACCGGAAGCTTCGACCTGCGAGGTCAGCAAAGTGTTTATTCTGCTGTCCATCCCCTTAAGCTGCTGATAATCGGAAATACAGGCGGGAATCTGATATAGAGTATTGGTTAAAAATCCCACTGCTGCCAACAGCACAATAAAATCGCTGATTTCAATGCTGCCTCTGGAAACCCCATATCCCCCGATCATCAGTATGACACAGGTATTCAAAATTGTGTTTGCCGAACCCAAGATTCTTTGCATTGTCATTGTGCCTAAAATTTTTCCCTGGTCGATTTTATAGTCTGCAATCTCTTTTTGATAGGGCCTGATCACCCTTTCACCGTTGAGAACATAGGCAGCTTCACGATTTCGCACCAGTTCCGCATTGTGATTATAAATAGCGCCCATGTGAAAATAAAGCTTTTCATTCTGCTCCGGCAGCTTTCTTCCCCTGCAGGCGCTTATTGAAATTGCCGCCAAGGACAGCAAAAGGGTCAAAACCAAAAGCCAAGGCTCAATCATAATGACATATATGCTTGTCAAAATCACCGAAACGACAGTTCCCGTAATTTTCAGTATAAATCCTAATAATTGCTCGGAATATGTAAAAATATCATTCCTCATAATCGGCAGCATTTTCTCGGCATTTTCGTTGTTTTTATAATTTGAACCAAGCCAAATGTTTATTGCATTTTGCTCCAGTGATTCGATCAGCCTTTGCTTAATTGTCAAAGCCTTGCTGTTCTGAACGCAGAGAAGCAGCGCTGACATAATCAAGCTTACGGAAAATACGGCAAATACGCCCCCTATTCTGCTCACATTTTTTGTTAAAACACCATCCGCCAAAAGCCTTATGCACTCCAAATAAATTATCCCCAGACCTGAACCCAGAAAGACGGCAAGTCCCGCCGTTATCAAATTGCCGGCTGATTTTTTCAGTATGTTTTTTGATTCGGTATTCATTTTTGTTCCTTTCTCCTCATGATTATTTTTTCTTATTAAACTTATGCTGTGTGCTGATTTTTACAATCCTGCATCTTACAAGAATTACATCGTTCCCCTATCCCTGCTTCTGACACATAAAAATCCGCTTCAAATAATTATCCGCAGCATAGAAAAATCCGCAGCATCCAAATTGCTCTATGTTTTTGATCTTATTCGTTTTCGGAAAAGAGTTCCTGCTGCGTAAATTCAAATTCTTAATCTCCTTTGGGATAAATACCGTCCGGCAATGTGCTGCATGTAGAGCGGCAGCACATTTCGATGCTTCCACTTCTTCCAATGCCTGTACCGCTTCACGACCGTAAACCGCAAAACCATCCTCAAAAAATTGGGCAGCGCATCAGCCTGTGCTGCGCTCTCACCACAGCATTGGTTCTAACATCCATGAAAAATCATCATTCCCGTCCAAAGCAAACAGAGCGTTCCAATCCCGATTTATCTATTTGATTTATAAAATATATGCCAGCCAATCACAATGCATATTTATTTCCTATTTTCAGTTGGTACACAATTCCAAAAAAGGAGTTAAATCTAAGATAAGAAATATCTATTTTTTCAAGGTAGCCAATAACATTTTTTCTTGAACTTATTTTTTAAAAGTGTTCATTGCGCATAAATATTAAAAATATTATATATGTTTTATATCACTGCAAAATTTATATTTGCGTTACTTAATATCAATCCAAATGCCGACATCCCTCATCACAGAATCGGGAATGCTCTTATAGAAACGCTGTGCTTCCTCATTGGCAACGGTCAAAGCAATCAGCGTGTCGATTTGCCTCTCCTTTAAGATTTGCCGCAAAGATTCCAGCAACCGCTGCGCCACCCCCTGATGCCTGCTGCTTTTTATAACGCAGATCCAATCAAGATACGCCTTTTTTGACCCATCGAAACGGCTTGCAATGAGGGAAGCGTCAATCCTTCCGACGACCTCCCCGTCATTATATGCCAGCAGAGAAATAGCATCGTCGAAACTCTTATCCTCAAAGCTCCTTTCGACGGCGCTGATATAAGCCTGATCGACCTCCCACTGCCAGAAGTCTTCCTCCCTGCGCAATCTCCTTTCAAAATTCAAAACATCTGGTATTCTATCTTTTGTATAGGGTTGTATCTTCCATTCCATATCCCATCCCTCCATAAAATTTGATTGTTCCAAATGCCGGTTAATCTGCTTCATCCGAGGGTAAAAACCTGCAATTCCATTATAAAATGTTTATCTGCCATTTACCATTCATTTTGAGAAGCAGCTTCCTGACAGATAGAGCTCAAGGGACGATGAATTTACTTTTTCGGCATTTCGTCTGAAAGTTTATTGAAAAACTCCTGCATGGAATTAGCCAATATTCCGTTGGGATTCTCCTCATATACATCAAAATAGCCGTATCCAAAATCCACCCATTCGATTTTTCCCGTATCGTTATTGAACAGAATGGTAATTTCCCCCATCTTCACGGATAACGTTCCAAGGAATGCCCTGTGACCAAAATCATTTCCTCCCGTCCATACGGAAAACACATAGTCAACAGCATCTGCAAAAGTTTTGTGCTTCGCTGACAACAGATTAAGTTTGTAATGTACGGTTCCCTCGCAGCGGTTGAAAGAGAACCATGTATCATTTCTTTTATTGCCGGTTTTTTCAATAAACTTCTTTTGAACGAAATTCACCGTACCTTCTATATTTTTTCCTGTATTTCTCGAATAGAAATCTTTTAAATCTTTATGGATTGCAAACCCCATATGTTTTTCAACATTTTCCCAATCAATTTGCATTGTTCCAGCTTCTATTTTCAAAAATTCACATAACTTCATAATCTATTTCTCCTTCTTATGAATTTTGATTTGTTATTTTCCTTTCCGTCCCTTTTGCAGGATTGGATTTAAAATGCTGCACAGTAAAGCCCTGTTTTTTATAAATAGATGTAAAATATACTATTATGTTCTTTATATGTCTGAAACACCTTCCATAACAGTTTTTTCAAAGGGCTGAGGCGCATCACACCACCAGCCCATGATCAGCTCCTTCTCTATAAAACTGCTCCGGGCTCCATAATCCTGAACGCCGCACGGCTGCAGTCAATCTCGGTCATTGCCCCCATCGGAACAACAGTCATTGGTGTTCTGTGTACAAAATCAACATTGGATAACACCGGAATATCTTCCCGATGTGCTTCATACTTTAAAAATTTAACCAGCATATTTTCTTCTTCCTCATTTAACGGACCAATCATTATTCCTGCCGCATCTCTAAACATTCCTGCCGCATCCAGTGCTCGAAGTTCATGCAGTCCCGCCAAAACACTTCCATACGGCGAACCGGTCTCCAACATAATAATACAGTCCTTAAAGAAATCCGGTCTTGGGAAAAATTCAGTTCCCATAATCTGCCGCAAGGGTCCTGCACATCCTCCAAAAATTCTTCCTCTTACAGTTCCACTTCCCTGTATCCGTCTATAGCCAGGATTGGATACCCACTCAATTTCATCTTTATCTACATTTCGCCATTCAATATTTGTGTATTCCGGACAAGCTGATACATCCCCAATTATTTCAGCAGAAAATAAGCACTTTGTAATCGCTTCTTCTGTGTACTTATCTAATGCCACAGGCTGGGCGATCGGCGTTAATAAATTCGGGCCATAGTATGCTCTTATACCAGCTTTCGCAAAAACTGCCATCCATGAAGTGATATCGGAATATCCCATAAATACTTTTGGATTATTTTTTATTACATTTAAGTCTATGTACGGAAGCACTCTGTAGGAATCATCGCCGCCCATCATACAAATAATTCCATTGATCTCTTTATCCTTCATCGCCCACATTAAATCTTCGGCTCGTGCCTCCGGATGTTCATATAAGAATTTACTGCCTGCTAATGCGTTCGGTGTTGTGATAACATGAAGTCCCCATATTTCCTCCAACCGCCTTTTGCCTGCTTCATATCTATAAAGCATATCCTCATCACCTGCTCTGCCGCCGGAAATAGAAATCAAAGCAACCGTATCACCCCTTTTTAACGCTTTAGGCACCTCTAGTTTATACATAAATCCTCCTCCAATATCTGTTTTATTAATATTTATATCAATATAAATTGTATATTTACATGCCTGTCTTACTTCAATAACAACATTGTTATGGCCTGCTGATTTTCTATAACCTAAATATGGCCCCTCTTACGAATTTCCAGCAGTCAAACTTACAATATCTTTTGAAAAATATTTTGGCCATGAACCTGAAAGATTACCCGGTAACCGCATTTTTCATAAAATGCATCTTCCTCGGAGCCTAATGTAATATATTTAAATCCCTTTTTTCTTGCCAAATCTTCAAAATACCCCAAAAGTCCTTTGGTTATCCCTTGTCTCCTGTAGTTTTCATGACATGCTGCAAAACCAATAACAAGACTGTCCTTATTCTCTGCCCGACCCAGAATTACAGAAACTATTTCATCGTCTTTCATCGCATATACCAAAGGCTGCGAACCTTCTACAAATCTTTTATGCCATGCATCATAGCCATATAATTCCGAATCGAATGCGCCCAAAATATCATAGCACAATTCTAAAGCTTCCTTTAATTCCTGCTCTGTTTCGATTTCTCTCATACTTACATCCGACATTTTTCTTCCCCTCCTCTGCCTGTCAAATAAACCAGAATAACCAACCGGATTATCCTATTATTTATAATCAATTATAAATCATATTAATATAAAATAATATTTATATATATTATTAATACAGACAACAAAGCATTGTTATTACAGCTGACAGCAATATATTTCATCTCAAATAATAAGCGATTTCTCTTGGAAAATCAATAAAGAGATTTTTATTTCCCTTTTTCTGTTCTGAAGCGATAAATCCTGCTGCAAGGCAGGAACAATGAGAAAGAATTCTGTCCCTGCCAAACGCTTCTCCCGGTTAACGAAAAAGGAAGAGGCTGTTCCGACGCTGAAAAGCAACTGCAGATTTCTACGGTTTGCGGTACCCTATACCATGAATTTTTTTATGAGAAAGGCAGATTTGGATATGGTATTTTCCTGGCTGGTATTTTCCTGGCTGGTATTTTCCTGGCTGGAAAATTAATCCTCTGCTCTGCCGGAGGATGAGCAGAGGGAGGGACGTATGGTTACGGCTGTGCTGAAATGCATTTTTGCAGGGAATGCTTTAGAACTGCAGCAGGAAATCATTGCGTCATATATCGGTATGGAGTACAAGGAGCGGAAAAGGGGATATCCCAAAATATACCGGACAGGAGCTGATTCAGAGATTCCGGGATAAAGAAATTTTTTCAGAAGCCACGGTTCTTGAAACTATGACCACTGCATTAAAAATGCACGGATGAGGGTTTACACAAACTTTGGGATACTCCCGCATTATAATACAAGCAAGGGCAGAACCTCAAAAAATCGGCTCTGCCCTAAGTAACGAATGACATATCTTATATCAGTTTTTGCAGTTGACACAAAACTTGAAACAGTCCCTCTTCAGCTCCCGTACCAACCCGCAGTTCCCTTTCTCTACTGCTCAACCGGAACGATCCCCCATTCTGCAAGGCTTATTTTGATGTTATCCCATGCCTTTGCAGAAGCATAATTATCTTCCAGCACCACTTTTATAATTGCCGACTCATCGGTCACCTTTTCTTTAATCTGGGTCAATGTTACGTTCTGTTCATCAATCAAATACTGATCCTGTGTTACAACAATGGTAACTGTAATTTTTTTAAGCTCGTCCGCCGCTTTCGAAGGCTGTGCATCATCCGTTTCATTCCCGATTTCATTTTCTGTTTCTGTATCGGTTTCCCGGTCTTCCTCATTCTCTTTTTCCGCTTTTACAATCTCCCCCTCATCCCCGTTTCCGTCTCCGATGCTCCCCGCGCCGTTCCGGAACAGCAGGAGCATCACCAACCCGCCAATAACCAGCGTACCTGATATACCGGTAATTTTCTTACGCATCTGTGACTTATCCTCCGTATACTTCTCAACATATTTTATAAAACAGTTATTGTTTGACCTTATCAATATAGCAGGTTACAGAATAATTTCTTTCCAGGTCCTCGGCTGCTCCGGCGATATTATTCAAATCCGTCTGTGAAAAGTTTTTATCGCCGTAATTATACACTATGGTAATAAACACAAGTTCCGGAACCTCCTCCTTAATTATGTTTTCCAATGACCTGTACATATCATCCTGCATCTGTGCATTTTTTGCAATTCTTTCCTCTCTCGTCAAATCAAAATTATGTGTAAATATCACGATATCAAAAGCTTCCTGTTCCCCTCCTGCCCCGCCGTAATACAATGTAATCTCTACTCCGTTGGCATTGGATTTATTGGGATTAATATAAGGTGTACAGATTAATGTTATCTTTTTAGAAGCTTCCATTAAACTTTTATACAGCAGTTCCTTGTCAATATCTTCTGTCTTATGCAGATTATTTTCTTTCCGCAATTCTTCCATCTGCTTTTGCAATTCCTTGCTGCCTGCGAGCATCCCTTCATAATCTTTTTGCAGGCTCTCCAGAGACCCGCGGGCAGCATCCAGCTCCTGCTGCAGTATGGTATTCTCCTCCATCTGTTTGCGGGCCTCTTCCCCCGCATGAAGCGACGCCTGCCCCATATTGCATGCGACAACAAAAAGCAGTATCATAATCACATCAAGCAGAGAAGTAAAATCAAGAACCAGATCCCTTTTTTTCATATCGGTTTGTTCCTTCTGTCATTCCTTAAAGATCAAATGCTCCGTATGCTTTTCATTATCCTCAATCTTATAGGAAACGGTTGAATCGAGGGCTTTAAATAGTATCGCGGCAACAATTCCCCAGAAAGTTGAAGTCAAAGCGGAAAAGAAATTGGAGGTATCCGCCGTTCCAATCGTATTAACCATCGGAATCAAAGCCCACACCGTGCCGAGCATGCCGAGCAGCGGAAAGATCGTCGTAACATTGGAATACAGGGCATACACTTTATTCATTTTTTCTCTTGTATCCAATAAGTCCTCAGCCGATAACTTTTTTTCACTTTCGGTATTTCTCTTTAATTTTTCCAGCCCCTCCTCCGGGAGGTTCGACAATTTATCCGATGAATTGTAATGGCAGTATAATTTATCGGCATACTTCCGTACCTGAAAATAAAAAATCAGATTAACAATGACCGCGGCGAAGACAATATAATCAAACTTCCAGAAGTTGTTTTTCAAAATAACCAGAATTTCCACCCTGAACAATCCTCCGTTCCCATCACAGGTTTATTCGGCAGGCCCTTTTACACTCTTCCCGTATATCTCTGTGTCTGCCTGCAGTCTCATTATATATCAGCTTGCTGTTTTTGGGAATAGATTTTCATAAAAACTTGTCGATTCGTGTCGCCTGCAAGCTGCGGACTTCCTGCCGCCGCAAATTCCGCAGGACCGCTCACGGCGCTGATCTGCGTGACAATCGCCGGAACCGGCGGAGCGCAGGATTTCTCGCTGCTGCGCATTCCCCCGCCGACTGCTGCCCGGCCCGTTTTTTCTCTGTATCAAGGATGACCGGTTTTAACCTGCTCCCCCTCCTCTCTCACGTCCCGCTCCATATATCCGCAGGTAAACGGGAAAAAATCAAACTTTTTTGTTCCGACATGCTTCGCGCCAAGTCTTTCGTACCACAGCCGAAGCGGCCGGTTCTCCTCCACAATACCGATCTTCATTTTCCTGCAGCCCAGTCCGGCCGCTGTCGCGAGGGCATGACGGAAAAGACTTTCCCCGATGCGCGCACCGCGGTACTCCGGAAGAACGCACAGATTATTCAATTCGCATTCCATCCAATCCTGCTTCTGCAACCCATTCTCCTGCGGCGCCTCTATGGCGCCTTGCTTCTGCAGTGCTTCCTCCTGCGGCGCCTCTATGGCGCCTTGCTTCTGCAACCCATCCTCCTGCTCTCTCCCGCCGCTTCGTTCCTCTGCCTTTTTCTCAAGATACAGCGAATAATAGCCTGCCATCCGCCCTATTCCGTCATAATACGCATACATCGGCCTGCCCTCATCATACTGCCGGTTTAATCTCTCACAATTCACGGCAAATGCTGTGAACCGCGGCGCATTCTCCTCCGTAATGCCGTATTCCCGCGCGACGGTCAAAAAACTCTGCCGAATCAGATCAACACAATGAGCGATCTCATCTCTCCGAATTTCGCGAATCATTTCGCACCTCCCTCTCCGCAGCAGTACGCCGTTCTCCTTTTTCCCCTTCCGAACGCTCTGCGCTCTGATGTTATTGGTTCATTATATCATGCAGATGAAATCGAAACAACATCCTTTCCCGCAGAAATGCCCATTTACTTTTTCTTCCCGGTAAGTCATAATGGACAGGACAGAATCCCGCGCCGTTTTCCTTTTGGAGGCTTTTGCACTTAAGACGGATGAAAATTCTGCCGGGCGGTCAGAGAACGGACGCCGGAATGCCTTTATTTCCCGGCAGTGCTTCAGTGAAAACTTTAAGCCGGACTCCAGGTATGCAGGCCGGGAAGGACAGCGGCACGGATGCGGCTCCTGCCTGCGGAATTAAAGAAACAAATATCTGATTTCAGCATGGCGGTTCCCAGGTCAAACCGGCCCGGCTTCCGCAGCAAGGGGGAATTTACTATGTGGCTTCTCGCTGCCGTACTGTCGGCCGTTTTTGCCGGCCTGACCTCCATTCTCGCAAAATGCGGGATAAAAAATACCGATTCCGATGTGGCAACAGCGCTGCGGACTGCTGTGGTGCTGCTGTTCTCCTGGATTATGGTTTTTATAAGCGGCTCCGCAGAGTCCCTGACGGATGTGGATTCCGTCTCTCTCCTCTTTCTGATCCTGTCCGGTTTTGCAACCGGCGCGTCGTGGCTTTGTTACTTTAAGGCCCTGTCTGCGGGCGATATCAACAAGGTGGTTCCGATCGACAAGTCCAGTACCGTTCTGTCAGTACTGCTTGCCATCCTTCTGTTTGGCGAGACAGGCCATCTCCCGGCAAAGCTGCTCGGCGCGCTTCTTCTCGCCGTCGGGATCTTCCTGATGATCGAGCCAAAGCAGAACTCCGTTTCCCGCGAAAGCCGGAAAGCCTGTGTTTATGCCGCTTTTTCCGCCGTTTTTGCCTCGCTCACCTCCATCCTTGCCAAAATCGGAATAAACGGGGTGGATTCCACACTCGGCACGGCGATCCGAACCTGCGTCGTCCTCCTTATGGCGTGGCTGGTTGTTCTTCTAAAAAAGAAACAGGCCGGGCTGAAAAAAATCAGCCGGAAAGAGCTATCCTTTATCGCTCTTTCCGGCCTTGCAACCGGCGCCTCCTGGCTATGCTATTATTATGCGCTTCAGAACGGCATCGTCAGCGTTGTCGTGCCGGTCGATAAGCTGAGCATCACCGTGACCATAATATTTTCTTTTCTGGTTTTTCATGAACGCCTCAGCAGAAAAGCATTTGCAGGGCTCTGTGCCATGATCGGCGGAACAATTCTTCTCGCCATACTGGCGTAATGCCCTGCCCTGTTTTATGCACTTCCGGATTAAAACTCGTATTTTGTTTCTGAATTCCGCAGCGGATGCCCCCACCCGCTGCGGCTCTCATTTTACTCTTTTACTTTCATTCCACCGTCTCCACCACTCCCGCAAACAATACCGAGCCGTCCGCTCCGGTTATTGCAAAAAGGAACGGGCGGTCGAGCGTGAAGTCAATCTCATCCGGAGCCAGGATAATCCCGTCGTTCACTGCCATAACAGTAAAGGCGGCAGCGCTGCATCCCTTCTCGTCCACGGAAACACGCGCTGCATGCTTTGCCTCGCCGACAAACAAACTCTCCTTATCCTTTTGCATCGGACTGAAATCCGCGCTCTGCACATCAAAAATATCGGTGACACCCATGGCCTTCAGCTCTTCCACAAGGTCAATATCGGATACAATATCAAATTTCGGCATGGCCAGATTCATAACCACCGTTTTTCTGTTTTCCCAGCCGTAATTTTCCTCAAGCAGATGCAGCGCTTCCCCTCTCCCGATAACTTCATTTACAGAAACGCCCTCGTCCGGCAGAAAAAGCCATACACCGCCGCTCATTGTAAGATCGCAGCAGACGGCAGAAAAATTGTCCCCACGGTAATAATTCTGTATTCCGCTGCGGTGCATAAAATCGCAGATCATATCGCCCTCGGCCGCATGGAATGTGCCTGGCGCGGTATTATCCTCATAAAACCGCTCCTTCCACTGTGCGCGGAAATAAACCGTGCTGACCAGCTCCAGTACGGTGTTCTCATCCATTCTCAGCGCTCCCGCCTGTTCCTGCAGCATTCCGCCGGTCTGCGCGTTCACCCATGTGCGTAATGCTTCTGCAAATTCCTCCGAACCCATATCGCCCTGGAACGACGAGGCATGATATACATCCGCCAGGCGCTGCATCGTCTCCGGGACAAAGCTTTCTCCCTGCCGCAGCCAGAGCGAATTTGCAAGAGTGCTTGTCACATAGCCGCCCTCTGAATAATTTGCAGACCAGAGCGCGGAAACGCTCTCCCGCACGGAGCCGATCTCCTGCGCATCCAGAAGAGCCAGAAGCTGCTCCCGGCTCTCTCCATCGGTCAGCTCCGCCAGCATCGAGAGCGCTATATATAGATTGAGCGGGGAGTACGCGCGATTGACCGCTTCCTCACGGACAAGCAGCTGCTTCATCGTTTTCCCGTAAAACGGATACAGGCTGCCCTGATAATGCTCGGAGGCCCTTATGTGCTCGCCCCACTCGGCCAGATATGCCCCCATCGCCTCATTAAACGCCTCGAAATCAACATTGCCGGATATATCCGTGAAATCGGCCTTCTCCGGAAACGAAAGTGATTCCGGATATCGAACCTGCACAATAGCATAGTCCTTGAGAAGCTCTGCGTCGGTTTCTTCGGGCTGGCTTCCTGAGCCGCCGGTAATTCCCGGACCGGCCTGCCCGCCTCCTCCGGGCTGGCTTCCTGAGTCGCCGGTATTTCCCGAACCAGCCTGCCCGCCTCCTCCGGGCTGGCTTCCTGAGCCGCCGGTAATTCCCGGACCGGCCTGCCCGCCTCCCTGCGTCAAGCCGGGTTCCATTAAGCTCAGTGAATGCCTGGAATGCCATACCGCTGCCCCGACGGCCAGACATGCACAGGCCGCCGCAGCGGCGCCGATCACCGCCCACCGCTTTTTTCCGGCCTGCCGCTTCCGCCTGTCCGGCTCCTCCCCGAGAATATACTTTTCATCCACCTCATTCATTGCACTGCACAGATCACTATTTTTCATGTGCTCCCTCCATTTTGAACCCCTGCTCATCTGCCTGACTCCTGCACTCTTTACCGCTTCCATATTATCCGCAGCGGTTTCATAATTATCCGCGGTAATTTCGCGCAAAAACCCCCTTCCCGCACAGATCTTCCGCTTTTACGGAACGGAATAACCCTCGCCCGCCAGAAGCTCTTTCAGCTCATTTCTCATCCGCATCAGGCGCATTTTCACCTTGCTTATCCCCATGCCGGACTGCTCCGCAATCTCCTTCACCGGACACAGATACCAGTAGCGCAGAACAAAAAGCCGCCGGTTTTCTCCGTTCTGTCCCTCCAGGAAACGATTCAGAAGAGCAGTCAGCATCTTCTGGTCAACGGACTGTTCTACGCCGCCGCACGCGGGAATACACTCTTCCAGCTCCTCCAGCACTGCGGTAATTACCCCGCCGCCGCGCTTCGCCGCGTTCTGCTTTTCGCACCGGTTCAGGCACAGATTGCGCGTTATCCTGGCAAGAAAGGCAGGGAGCGCCGCCGGACGATGCGGAGGCATACTGTTCCACGCCCGCAGCCAGGTATCGTTGACGCATTCTTCAGCATCCCCTCTGTCGTTTAAAATGCGGTACGCAACCGCATTGCAGTAATTTCCGTATTTCAGCGCGGTCTCGGAAACCGCCTGCTCCGAGCGCTTCCAGTACAGCTCAATAATCCGAGAATCGTCCATCATTTTCTTCCCCCAGCCTCCCTTCACCTTTAGAGACCGGAAAAAACGCCGCCGGTCACAAATAATTTTCTGCAGAGCGGCAGCCCGCAGGCTCTTAAAGCATCGCAGAAAAAGGCCGCTGCAGAATACGCATCTTTTGCATGCAGTTCCGTACCCGCCGGAATCCATCCGCATATTGCAATGATATCGTATTCCGCAGCAGCCCCCTTTTCGCTACTGCTCCCTCTTCTCCAGCTTCAGATTGCCGGAAACCGTATCCACAGAGTATTTCTTTTTTCCGTCCCCCAGCTGGTAATCGTCCCCGTCCGTCTTCGTGTCAAGTTCGCTGCGGAAGGAGCCGCTGACCGTATCCCAGCTTACGGTAACCCCCGCGTTCTCCGGCAGGCATAAAACCACATCGCCGGAAACCGTATCCACGGAAAGCGAATCCGCCGGAGTATCCATGGAAACGGTTACCCTGCCGCTCGTCGAGTCCAGCTTCAGCTTTCCCGCCTCCGAAAGTGCAAGGCTGACGTCTCCCGAAACGGTATCCGCCGACACCTCCTCCGGTCTGCCGGAAATCTTTGCCGTCAGCTCCCCGGAGGTCGTATCGACCCGGAGGCTTTCCAAGACCTCCACCCCGTCGAGCAAAACATCGCCGGAAACCGTATCTGCGGTAAGCTTTTCCGCCCGGATTTCCCGGATTGTCACATCTGCGGAGGTGGTATCCGCCTCCAGCTTTTTCAGCTCGGTTCCCTCCGGAATCCAGACCTGCAGCTCCTTTTTCAGGTCTCCAAAATTCCACTTTCCGGATTTTGCAAACTTTACCCGCAGTGTATCCCCGTCCACAAAATAATACATTGTTGTTTTCTCATCCAGCGTCTTGCCGGAGGTTTCCGAAATTATAATTGTGTCCTCTGCATGATAAGCAATCTCAATTTCCCCGCTCAGCCACCCAAGATCAAGCGACTCGATGCCGTCCGCCGGAAGCTTTGCATTTCCCATTGTGTACTTGTCCGCATCCTTGTAGACGCCGCCCGACATCCCCGGCAGGCTTCCTGCACTGCAGCCGGAGCCGAACACCGCGGCCGCGGCGAGCACAGCCGTACAATACCATGTTTTTTTCATCTCCCCAACCCTTCCTTCCGCAATCCTTATGCGTTTCAAACTCTGCTGCACAAATCCTGCTGCAGGCATTTGAAATCCTGCGGATATTTTACCACACTCCGGCGTCAGCACCATTAAAGTGAGATTAAAATTGGATTAGAGCTCCCGAAAAAACGGGGTCTGCCTGGCTGAAAACCGCATTTTGCCGGAAGAACAGACCGGGAATAAGAATTTTTCCGGATATCTACAGCCAGTTTACGCGTCCTTCTAACACAATCTTTCTTTCGGCATCCTTCACAATCCTGCCGATCTCGTAGCAGGCATAGCTGCGGCTCACATGCTCGATCACCTGCTCTTTATACTTCTCCGGCACAATCAGACAAAATCCGGCACCGCAGTTGAAAGTACGCAGCATCTCCTCGTCGCTGATGTTCCCGTGACTGCGGATATAGCGGAAAATTTCCGGGACGCGCAGCCTGGACAGCTCGATTTCCGCGCACAGACCGTCCGGGATCACGCGCGTTATATTTCCCTCCAGCCCGCCGCCGGTAATATGCGCCATGCCGTGCAGCAGCCCCTTCCCGAACAGCCCCCGGATCGCCTTATAATACGGGGTGTGCGGCTTCATAATCTGCTCGATAAAGGTCATTCCGCCGACTCTGTCAAGCTTGATTTCCGGCATCCGGTCCATCAGCAGCCGCACCAGGGAATAGCCGTTTGTATGCAGGCCGTTGGAAGCAACCGCAAGCACCGCATCGTTTTCCTCCGTCCTGCTGCCGTCGATAATCTGCGTCCGATCCGCGATGCCTGCGATGCTGGAGGTCAGCACATAAACGCCGTGCTCCACCACGGACGGCTGAATCGAGGTCTCGCCGCCGACCAGGGCGCAGTCGTTCTCGCGGCACGCCTCCGCAATTCCCTTTACCAGCGCGGCAATGGTCTCCTTTTCCGCACTTCCGCATACAATCGTGTCCAGAACGGCCAGCGGCCTGGCTCCCATAACCGCGATGTCATTCACAAGATGATTGATCATATCGTGGCAGATCGACTCCGTGTAGCCGTATTCCATCGCCAGCTTCTGCTTGGAGCCCGGCTCCTCCGATTTCAGAACAAGCACCGGCTCCTTCAGCCCCGGAAAGCTGATATCGTACAGCGACGCGAACGGCCCCAGACCGTTCAGCACGCGCGGATCCTTTGTCTCCAGATGCTTTGCCATCTCCCGCTTGATTGCGTCCGTATATGTTATATCAACCCCCGCCTTGCCGTAAGAAAGCCCCTCTGCGGCCTTCTCGCTCCCGGCAAGTATCTCGTCCACCGTAACGCCGAGCGCCGTCGCCAGATCGCACAAAACCTCAAGATTCGGGTACGAGGTGCCGGTCTCCCATTTTGAAACTGCCTGGAACGAAACGCTGAGCCGGTCGGCCAGCTGCTGCTGCGTCAGCCCCAGTTCCCTGCGCTTCCCCATGATAAAACTGCCGATTCTCACACTGTTAAGCATGTCCATGCGCCTCCCTGCCTTTTTGCCTTTATCATAGTTTACCCGCACGCGCCGCGCAATAACCGCCGGGGCGAATCCGGCCGGGAAATTCAACGGGCGATAGAAGGAAATACAGAAGAACAAGAAAAGGGCAATCGAAGCGGCGGGGTCAGTTCTCCTCGCAGTAATAGCGGAAATACTGCTCCTTCAGCGTTTTGTATGCGCCCCGCGGCAGATAGATCTTCGTTCCGCTGTTCAGACTGATCTCCTGCGCATTCAGATTGTCGATATAGTCCAGATTCATTATGTAGGCGGCGCCGACCCGCACAAATTCCCGCCACGGAGAGAGCATCCCGCAGATCTCCGCCATGGTCATGCGCAGCAGATGCTGGACACCGTCAGAGAGGTGAAGGCACTGTGTCTTCCCCTGCGCCTCGCAGTAGACAATGTCATTTACGGGCACGCGCTGTATCCGGCCCTCGATCCGAAGCAGCAGATATCTCCGGCGCTCCTCCTCGGCCTCCTCCAGAAACCGATCCATCAGCTGGTACAGCCGCTCCGCGGCAACCGGCTTTACCAGATACTGCGCCGCGTCCACCCCAAACGCTTCCAGCGCATGTTCTTTTGAAGTGGTGAGAAAAACAATGCGGGTCCGGCTCCCCATACTGCGCAGTTCCCCCGCCGCCTCAATCCCCTTCATTTCCGGCATATAAATATCCATAAACAGCAGATCCGGCATATAACTTTCCTCTGCTGCCATAAACAGAAGTCTGTCCGCACTTTCAAAACGATCCACTGCAAATTCCGTTCCCGGATGCTCCGCCTCATACTTACGCAGCATCCGTTCGGTTTTATTCAGAGCCTCTGCTTCGTCATCACAAAGTGCGATCCGATACATAAGAAGGTTCACCTTTCCTGTTCCTGCCCGCATTTTGCAGGCCGCCTGATTTGCTTGCTCCTGACCAGTATAGCCTAATTCAGCTGCAAAAGCAATAAAATAGCTGTCATGGGCCGGAAATCCCCTCCATCTGCACACTCCCGGCCGGAGGAATATTCATGAGCAGCCGGAATACAAACACGCCGTCATCGTTTTTAAAATCATATTCCCCGCCGTAGCTTTTCGCCGTTTTAATGATGCTCGACACACCAATGCCGCCTGTAAACTCCGGCTTGGGCTGTCCATCCTTGATCTCCGTTTCCACCCTGCAGGTATTGCTGCAGTAGATCACCAGCTTGCTCCGCTTTTTCTTAATCATCAGGTGAATGAGGCAATCCCTCTCCTGCGTCTGCCTTTTTACCTCCATACAGCCGTAAATGGCATTCTCGTAGGCGTTTGCCAGGATCGTCACCAGGTCGATATTCGGGATTCCGGGATTTCTGCCCAGCTCCACATCCATGGAAACCCGTATCTGCTCCGCCCGCGCCTTTCTGGTATATGCTGACAGAATATTGTTGACCGCGGTGTTGGCACAGATCAGCTCGGCCATCTCCCCGTCCGCTTTCCGGTCGTATTCCTTGAGGTACTGCAGCAGTTCCTCGTTCTGTCCCCGGCGGGCATATTCCGCGATCACTGCATTGTGATGCCGCACATCATGGCGGATTCTCCGCCCGGACTCCGCGGATTCTTCCAGAATCTCAATATTTCTTTCCATCAGCCGATGATTCATCTGCATCAGCTGATTTTCCTTTTCATATTCCTTTTCCTTTCCCAGATGGAGATATAGCCGAAAAGCCAGCAGCTGCAGCGCACCCGTCAGGAAAAAGTTCACAGCAATCTGAAAAAGCCGGAAGGGCGTCATATTATCCAGATTCGGATTTATAATAAAACCGATTCCGAAAAGAACGCTGATTATCATAATGGTGATGCTGAACCGGTCCAGCTCGTTCTCCATATAGTTTCCGAACCCCCGGATTGTCTGCTTCGCCTTTTTCTCGATAAACAGCGCTATGACGTAGATCAGCAGAAACCGCACAATAATATCCGCCCAGACATTTCTGTTAAAAAGCAAAATAGAAACCTCAATCCCGCCGATCAGGAATACGGCCAGCAAATAAAAAGTGAGCGCCAGCTTGTACAGCTTCAGACAGAAATGATCCAGGCTCATAAAGCATGCGAAGCAGCAGAAGCTCATATACATCGCAAACGCGGATATTCTCGCGCAGCTCTCCTGGTCAAAATAATACCAGACACAGGCTGCTAAAATCAGGCATGTGCCGAAACAGCCATAGCAGACTGCCGTCTTTTTCCAGCCAAAACGCGGCTGGCTCATCAGAGAAAAAATGATAATGACTCCCGCAAGGCTGATAACATATCGGATCAGTGCAATATATACCGGACCGCCAAGCATTTTCTTGTATTTCTCCTCTCTTTCAGTATATTTTCCGTGTTCTGTTCTATACCCGGAAAGATGCGACTGTCTGGTTCAAAAGCCCGCTCAGCTGAGACAGCTCCTCCATCCGGGCCGCCACCGCTTCGGAATTCCCGCCGGAGCGCTGTGCAGACTGCTCCATGCTTCCCATAAATTCCGCAATGCCGCTCACCAGCTCCGAGATTGCCGTAATGGATGCATTAATTTCCGTCATGCTGGCATTCATCTCCGCGGAAGATTCTCCGAGCTGTCCGGAAATATCGCTGTAAAATGCGGCATCCTTCCGGTACGCTCCCGCGAGCTGCGTCATTCCCTGATAATCCTCCATCACCTTCCCGTTCATAAATTCCAGCAGTTTCCCGGAATTTTCGGACAGAAAAGCAACATTCTGCACCACCCCTTCCGTCACCTTCCGGATTTTGTCCACCGCCTGTCTCGAATTGTCCGCAAGCTGCCGGATCTCCTCCGCCACCACGGCAAAGCCCTTCCCCGCCTCCCCGGCCCGCGCCGCCTCGATGGAGGCGTTCAGAGCCAGAAGATTGGTCTGCGAGCTGATGGCGAGAATCTCCTCCGTCAGACCGTCAATCTCCCGCACCTTCTGGCTGTCCGCGATTGCCCTTTCCAGCTCTTCCTTTGTCTGCCGGTACAGTGCAACGGCCTCGCCGGCGGAATGTCTGGACAGCTCATCCTGCTTTCCCGCCCGCTCCATAATATTCCCGGACTGCTCCGCCGCCTCCCCGGCCTTTTTCGCCACACTCTCTATGGCACTTCCCAGCTCCTGACCGCTGAGCCGGATTCTCTCCGTCAGCTCCCTGGCCTGTTCGGTGCGGTTCGCAGCCTGGCCGGCCAGGTCGGAAATCCCGGCGATATCCTGATTCAGTACCGCCATTTTTTCGTAGGTTTCCCCTGCAATCGCGCTGATATTCCCGGCTTCCTGCTTTGTGCTGAGAATAATCTCCCGTATCTGCTGACGCACCTCCGCAGTCGCGCTTCGGATCTGTTCCGTTTCGTTTCTGTACTCCTGCGGGATCGCCGTCTCCTCCGGCGCATTCTCCGAAAAATCCCCGGTGGCAAACTGCTTCAAGATATGGATCGGCGCGAGCATCCTGCCAATCAGGCCTGCCATAAACAGCGCTACAAATATAATAACCGCGAGTGCGGTCACGGCAGCCACCGCAATCATGGTAACAAGGGAGCCGGCAACATTCGCCGCCGGTACGACAACGCCGAGCCGCCAGCCGCATCCCCCGATCCCCGCCGTTGCAAAATAGCATGAAACGCCGTCGTAATCCCTGAGCCTTTTCACGCCCGTCTGTGTGCCGTCCAGCATCCCCTTCAGTCCCGGCATAACCTTCTCCACCGCAACTGCAGTGTTTTCGGTCGGCTCGAAGGCCCGGTTTTCATGCGCCACATACTGCCCGCTGCTGTCCGTCAGAAAGCCGTATACTCCCTCCTCATAGCGGATGCTTCCCGTCAGCTGCGTCACGGTTGCGAGCGTGACATCCAGGCCGATCACGCCCGCCAGCGAACCTTCTATGTAAACGGGCGCCGCAATGGTTGTACACATCTGATTTGTCATGACATCCCAATAAGGATCCGTCACAATCACGGCCCCTGCGGCAGCCGCCTGCCTGTACCAGCCGCGCTGTACCGGATCATAGCCCTCGGGTACTGCTGCGTCCCGGTTGGACTGGATAAACCGGCTGTCCGCCGTTCCGCAATAAAGATTCAGCAGCTCCGCTCTGCCCTCTGCATGCGTATCTACCACCGCCTGCAGAAAGGCGGTATCTGTCTTTTTGCCGGCCTCTATGCTGCCCGCTGCCCCGTCCGCCGTCATTTTCACATTTTCTATCCAGGTATTGATCTCCTCGGCATATTTATCCGCATTCAGCTGCAGCGCCTCCGTCTGTGCCTGAATCAGACGATTTCCCGCGATTGCGGTAATTCCCGCCGTGGTCAGAACAATGCTCGCTACAACAATGCCGATTACGCTGGCCGTCAGCCTCCCCTTAATTGTCTTTAACACAACAACGCCCTCCTTCTTTTCTGCCGTCTGACAGAATAGCACAGTATTCCGCTCTTCGAAAGCCAGACGGCATACTTCGCATTTTTTCCGGCACGGTTTGCAGACGTGCCGGAGCAGGCAGAATATTTTCCGTCCTCATTCCGGCAGGATGCAGCGTCAAAAAAAGACTGCCGCTTTAAAACAGCGGCAGTCTCCGGAACCGCATACGCTCCTATGAGCGCAGCTCAATTCCAAGCTTCTTAAGCCCCTTTAAAATTTTCTCCATCGCTGCGTTCACCTCGGCATCCTCGAGCGTCTTGTCCTGCGCGCGGAAGCTGACCGAATAGGCCATCGACTTGAACCCCTGCGCAATCTGTGCGCCCTCGTAAATGTCGAAGAGCTCACAGTGTTCGAGATATTTCCCTCCGCAGCTGCGGATGATCTCCTCCACCTGGCCGGCGAGGATCTCCTTCTTCATCACCATGCTGATATCGCGGGTCACCGGCGGGAATTTTGCGATGCCGGTATATTTCACGTCAAAGCCCGCTTTTTCCACAATCTGCGGCATATCAAGCACCGCTGCGTACACCTTCTCCCCGATGCCGTAACGGTCCGCCGTCTCCGGGTGGATCTCGCCGAGATACCCGATCACCGCACCCTGATAGCAGATATTCGCCTGTCTGCCCGGATGCAGGAACGTCTTTCCCGCCTGCGGGTCGTAGGTAAGGATATCTTTCAAGCCGACCTTTTCCAGAAACTCCTCAACCACGCCCTTTAAGTCAAAGAAATCCCCCTCGCCGTAAAAGCCGAGCACAAACTGCATGCGCTCATCCGGGAGCTTGGCAAGCGGCAGGCTCTTCGGCAGGTACACATTGGCAAGCTCGTACAGGCGCACGTTTTTATTTCGGCGGTTGTAATTTGTCGCAAGCGAGCTTAGCAGGCCGTTTAACGGCAGCGTACGCATTACGCTGTAATCCTCGCCGAGTGGGTTGCTGATCACGACAGTGTTCCGCAGCACATCGTCCTGCGGAATCCGAAGCTTGTCAAAAACCTTCGGGCTTTCGAACGAATAATTCTGCGCCTCAAAAAAGCCGAACTGCTCCGCCATCTGCCTTGCCGCCGCCTCGATGCGCAGCTTAAATGAGAGCTTCCCGGTGGTCGCCTCACCGTTCGGCAGGGTGGAAGGAATATTATCATAGCCGTAGAAGCGCGCCACCTCCTCGTCAAGGTCGCACTGCGCATTCACATCCTGTCTCCAGGTCGGTACGATCACCTCATCCGCCGCCTCGTCATAGCCGAGATCAATCTTTTTGAAATACCCGATCATGGTCTGCTTGTCAAGGTTCGTCCCCAGCACCGCATTCGTTCTCTCATAACTGAATTTTACGCGCTTTTGCATACGAGGCTGTGGATAAACATCCACCGCGCCGCCGACCACCTCGCCCGCGCCGAGCTCCTCAATCAGCTGGCACGCGCGGTTCATTGCCGCCATCGCGTTGTTCGGGTCAAGCCCTTTTTCAAATTTTGCCGCCGCGTCCGTGCGCATCCCGAGCTTTTTGCCGGAAAGGCGGATGTTCGTGCCGTCAAAGCACGCCGCCTCAAACAGCATTGTCTTCACATCGTCCGTGATCTTCGAGTTCTCGCCGCCCATAATTCCGGCAATGCCGACCGCCTTCTCGCCGTCGCAGATCATCAGCATGGAAGAATCCACGGGCCGCGTCTGCCCGTCTAACGTCACAAACTCCTCCCCGTCCTTCGCGCGGCGCACAATAATCTTTTTGCCGGCAAGCCGGTCAAGATCGTAGGCATGCATCGGCTGCGCGTACTCCTCCATCACATAGTTGGTGATATCCACAATATTGTTGATCGGACGGATGCCGTTCGCCGCCAGACGGCGCTGCATCCACATCGGGGACGGGCCGATTTTTATATTCTTTACAACCCTGCCGACATAGCGGCTGCAAAGTATTGTATCCTCAATTTCCACCGATACATAATCCGAAGCCTTCTCACCGTTTCCCGTTTCCGTAACGACGGGAGGCACAAATTCTTTGCGGAAGGTTGCCGCCGCCTCACGCGCGATGCCGAGCACGCCGAAACAGTCCACACGGTTGCTCGTGACCTCATACTCAAAATTCACATCGTGCAGCCCCAGTGCCTCCACTGCGTCCGAACCGATCTTTAAATCTGTGTAGGCCGGATTATTGTTAAAGATATAAAGCCCTTCCTCCGGCGCATCCGGGTACATCTCCCGGCTGGAACCAAGCTCCTCGATCGAGCACATCATCCCAAAGGACTCCACGCCGCGCAGCTTCCCTTTTTTGATCCGGATGCCGCCCGGTGTCTTTTCTCCGTTGTGGCCGCCCGCCACACGCCCACCGTCAAGCACCACCGGAACCACGGCTCCCTCAAACACGTTCGGCGCGCCCGTCACGATCTGAACTGTCTCGCCCGCCTCGCCCACCTGTACCTGGCAAATCACCAGCTTATCCGCATCCGGGTGCCGCTCCACTTTAAGCACTTTTCCGACCACGATCTTTTCAAGGTCAGCGTCAAAACACGTATAGCCTTCCACCTTCGTGCCGGACAATGTCATCGCATCCGTATATTCCTGCGCCGTACAGTCAAGCCCCGGCACGTACGCTTTAATCCAAGAAAGCGGTGTATTCATAGACAAACCTCTTTTCTGCCGCTACCTGCGGCTTTAAATAAGAATATTTTATAAAAACGAAAATAACTTTGATTGCCAATCCGGAAGGCCTCCGGCTAAAACATCATCTGCACCGGATTTTTTCCGCCAATCAGCCCATTCCTCTGCAAATTCCATGTACCTCTGTCGGAACCTCCCTGCACTTCTTCTAAAACTGCCTTAAAAACCTCACGTCGTTTTCATACAGCAGGCGCATATCGTCAATTTCATATTTCAGCAGCGCGATGCGCTCCAGCCCCACACCGAATGCAAAACCCGTATACTGCTCCGGGTCGATGCCGCTCATTTTCAGCACATTCGGATGCACCATGCCGCAGCCCAATATTTCGATCCAGCCCGAACCCTTGCAGAACCGGCAGCCCTTCCCGCCGCACTTAAAGCAGGAGACATCCACCTCCGCCGACGGCTCCGTAAACGGGAAATGATGCGGGCGGAACTTCACCTTCGTTTCCTCGCCGAACAGCTCCTTCGCGAACTCCGCAAGCGTCCCCTTCAAATCGGCAAACGTGATGTGCTTATCAATTACCAGCCCCTCAATCTGATGGAAACTCGGCGAATGCGTCGCGTCCACCTCATCCGAGCGGAATACCCTGCCCGGCGCGATGATGCGGATCGGAAGTTTTCCCTGCTCCATCACATGCGCCTGCACGGACGAGGTCTGCGTCCTCAGCACGATATTGTCCGTCACATAGAAGGTATCCTGCTCGTCCCTCGCCGGGTGGTTTTTCGGGATATTCAGTGCCTCGAAATTGTAATAATCGTACTCGACCTCCGGTCCTTCCACCACCTCGTAGCCCATGCCGACAAAAATGCGTTCCACCTCTTCCAACGCAATCGTGTTCGGATGGCGGTGCCCAAGCATCGGCTTCTTCGCCGGCAGCGTCACGTCGATTGTCTCCGCCGCCATTTTCTCCTCGCGCAGTTTCTTCTCAAATGCCTGTCTGCGCTCCTCAAGCCTCGCCTCGATGGCAGCCCTCGCCTCGTTGACCATCTGCCCGACCGCCGGGCGGTCAGACGGCGCAACATCCTTCAAAGACTTGAGCATGTCCGTAAGCTCCCCCTTCTTTCCAAGGAACGCCACACGGATATCGTTCAGTTTGTCAAGCCCCTCCGAAGCCATAATCTCGGAGAGCGCTTTTTCCTTTAACTGTGCCAATTTCTCCTTCATAAAAAAACCCTCTTTCTGCACTGCGGTTCGCTTTTTTCCAAAACACTCCGGTAAAAATATATTGCGGACATCCATATGTTCTTCCCGGCGCTTTTCCATTTCCGTATCCCGTTTTGGCAGCGCACAAAACAAGACACAACATACTGCTACAGAATGGATGAGTGCATAAAAAAACGTCCCTTCTGCAGCACAGAAGGGACGGAGTAATTAACTTCGCGGTACCACCCTGATTCCCGCCAAAACCTGGCGGACACTCAATGACATGCGTAACGTACATGAAACGTCAAAACCTACTACCATGAAATGTCCTGCCTCATTCCGGAAACAAACCGTGTGGACAAGCCATCCTTTTGATTCAGCCCTGCTGCTCCGGTGCGAAAGTCAACTGTTCTCTGAACACGGGGAAGCTCTCAGCCGGTGACTCCCCTTCTCTGGGTGAAAACAACAGTCTGCCGCGAAAAACGCGTACACCATCTCTGCATTTTGATATCCCCCGCTTGCAGTAACAGGCGGGAAGTTTTGTTATGGGAATTATTTTAACATATTTTTTCGGAATGTCAACTAAAACTTTTCTTCTTTGCCCCAAGCCAAAGTGATTATTACCAAGCTTTTACGCGGGCGGCACTGGCTTACGAAAGTCAGCGCCGAGCCTTCTCAGAAGAACTTTTCCAAACCATCAAATCCGGCTCTGCGTAGCTCTTACAAATCAATCCAGATTCCTTCATCGTGGATGCTGGCTCCCTCCACCGCGCGGTAGAACCGTTGGGCATCCTCATTGGCTGCCATCAAGGCGATAAGACAAGCCGCCCCGGCCTGCTTCATCCTGCAGCGCAACTTTGCAAGCAGTGCCTGGGCAATCCCGGCATGGCGGCTACTTTTAACTACACAAATCCAGTCCAGATAGCCATTCACTGAGCCATCAAATCGGCTGGCAAGAATCGTGCCATCAATACGCCCCACCACTTTTCCGTTCTCAAAGGCCAGCAGGGAGAGGGCGTTGGCAAATCGGGGGTCATCGAAGGTTGCCTCCACCCTCTTTTGGTAAGCTTCATCAATGTCCCAACGATAAAAGGGCTCCTCAACCCGCAGACGGCGCTCAAAATCAATCACATCCGGAATCATCTCCCGAGTGAAGTCCAATACTTCCATTCTGTTTTTCCTCCAATAAAAAATATGGCGAAAGGTATGCTTAAAAGTGTAACATAGTAAGATTTGAAAATCAACCAGTGGGAGAAGAAATTTTCTCGGTTTGCTGCACCTCTCTCACCCAACGCATACACAGCTTGTTCTGCTCCCATTTCCGTTTCCTTGCCGCGAATGCTTTTGTGCCTTTGCTTCTTCATTGGCTGTCAGAATAACCGCCGGTTCCCGGTGGATTTTTCGTCTCCATGGACAGCGACATTCTCTATCAACCCGCTGAGCATGGGGCGGTCAGTCCTCCAAAGCTGGTGTATCGCCGCACATGGAAAACAAACCACTGCGCCCTCATGCCGTCCTCCGCCTGGGCGGCGATATCCCATTTTGGTTCTGCCGCATCCCGCTTCAATGCTCTCTGCCCTTCCCCTTCTCAAACTTTTTCAAGACTCCCTCTTGACAAACGCGGTCTATTATAGTAAACTACAGTTAAACTATTGCAATAGACCACATATAAATTCATCACCGTGCCCACATAGGCTTATTACGGCGGACACACGGAAAGGAGTATTACCTATGGAAAAAATTTTTGAGAGCGAATACCGTTTCTTATGCATCCTCTGGGAGCATGAACCTGTTGCCAGCCCTGAACTCGTAAAACTCTGCAATGAGGAACTCGGCTGGAAAAAATCGACCACCTACACCGTGATCAAGAAACTTTCCGGCAAAGGGATCGTAAAAAACGAAAATACCATTGTCTCCAGCTTAGTTGCCAAGACCGAGGTTGACCGGCAGGAGAGCGAGGAATTATTACAGCGCACCAGCCACGGACATATCCCAACCTTCCTCGCCGCTTTCCTTAAAGACCGCAAACTTTCAAAAGAAGAAGCCAACCGTATCCGCAAACTGATTGACGACGCGGTGGAGGACGGGGAACATCCTGCGGGCTGACCACGGCAGGACACTTCGGAATCTGCGCGGGTCATTTCTGCCGACCGCTTTATTGGCGGGATTTTACGGCAGGAACCTGCAAAATAATGAAAGGAGGCTCCCAAAATGACCAGTATCCTACATTCTCTATGGCGCATGAGCTTTCAGGCATGTGTAATAATCGCCATCGTCCTTACGGCGCGGCAGCTTATAAAAAGATATTCCGGCTTTTATACGCGTCTGCTCTGGTTCCCGGTCATTGTGCGCCTTCTGTGCCCCGTTTTTATCGAGACGGATTACAGCCTGCTCCCAGATTTTCCTTTCGCACAGGCAGACGGGGAAATTTCCGGCAGCACAAACACCGCACCGGATGTACTTACCACCGGCTGCCTTGCCGCGTGCCGGTTCGCGTCCGGCATTCAAAAATATGCCAATGAAAGCGCGGTGAAAACAGACACTGGGACGGAAAGCCATCCTTCTCCTCCCCCACACACGGACACGCAGGGCATCCTGGCATCGCGTCCGGTACCGGATACATGGCAGCGAAAAACCGGACATTCCTACGGCCTTGCAGACCTTCTTGCCGTCCTCCATCTGCTCGGCAGCATAACGACCGCCCTCATATTCTGGAGCCAATTTCTCATATTAAAGCACAGGATTTCGGCCGCGGTCTGTGAGAACGGCAATATATGGCTCTGCGAAAACATCGCTTCCCCATTTGTCATCGGTATCCTCCGACCGCGGATTATTTTGCCGTACCATATGGAAGCAGAGGCAAGGGCACATGTCCTCTCCCACGAACAGACCCATATCCGTCACCTTGACCCGCTCCTGCATCTTACAGGTCTCGCCTGTGTGTGCCTGCACTGGTGGAACCCGTTCGTGTGGCTGGCCATGCACAAAATGAACCAGGATATGGAAATGTTCTGCGACGAAAGCACCCTGCGCCTTGCCGCTGACCGGCAGCGCAAAGACTATGCAAGAACCTTGCTATCCTTCGCCGAACAGCAGGGCAGCCTGCATGTCGGCTCTGCTTTCAGCGAATCCAACACAGAAAGGCGGGTAAAAAATATTATGAAAAAAAGAAAGAAAAATTTGCTTATCCTTGGACTTGTCATAATGCTTACAGTATTTTGTAGTGTGGCCTTTATGACCGTCCCAAAAGCTGCAAAAAATGATGCTGCCCCAGAAAACAACAATGTCACCCCGGCAGAGGATGATATTAATACCACACCAGGTACTATCCAGCCTGGCCACGCGGACGGCAGCGATCCGGATATCTCCGCCGAAAGCACACTTACCGGAAGTTTTATTGTCACAGGCTATTTTATCCCTCCGCGCTCCAATGCAGCCGGAATCTCGCAGGAGGAGATTGACGGGCTTATCGGCACACAGATTAAGTTTACCCCCGCTTCCCTCCGGGTGGGGGAACACACCTATTCCGTGAGCGAATGCAAAAAAGAACTGGTCACAGCAAGAGAATTTGATGATCTTTTCCAGCTGAGTACAGAGGAAGACCTGTCCCTTTCCACGACCGCTTTTGACTATTACAGCCTTAAGACATCAGGAAATGACCTGCCGTTCGGAAGCCATGTCTATTGTTCGGACCATGAAAACGCACTCGTTGTCTACAAAGATGTGATTTTTAAAATTTCTGCGCTGGTCGAAGATTCCTACCACGAGACGGTCTTTGACCAGCTTGCAGATGCACACTTCTCGCTGCCGGATAAAAACGGTTTTGTCGAGGGGAAGCTGATACCGGAACTCATGCTGCCGGAAAGCATCCTCTACTATACCGACGATACCCATTACATTATCGTAAAGGGCGGTATCGCACTGGATACCCCGCAAAAGGCAGAGGAATACTTTGCCGGTGCGAAAGCAAACGCATTGGCTGCCGCCCTCAGCGGCATTTCCCTCATCCCTGCCGAGCGGCCGGAAAACGGGATGAATGTCACCTATTCCGGCGACGGCGGGATATCACACCTTTATCCGCGCGATTATCCAAGGGAAAAGCTCGCGGACGGAATGTTAAACTGGTGCTACGAGGATGAAACCTGCCGGGCAGTTGTCGCAGGGCTGGACACTGCGGCACCGTCCGTCTATTACCAAAACGGTAAAGAGGATTGGAAAATATTCCCACTGGATGGCTTCCAAAATTTAACCGAAGAAGAGCGGAAAGCATTTGTGCTTATATCCGTTACAGCGGACACACAAAATATCAGGGTAGTGTTCACAAGGGATGGGGAAGAGATTGTGAAAGATATAAAGACGAACCGATAGCCGGAAATAACACCGTTTTACAATGCCAGACCACGGATGGCCTATTTCCCAATGCTATCAGAAAAATATTGCGGCAGCCCCGGCAAAAGCGTAAACTGCGAGCCGGGCTGCCGCAATATTTTTTTGTTCGTTGTACTTCCCGCACACCCGCAGGCATATACTTTAGCGATACCAGACCCAAAAAACCGAAGGAGGAATCCAATGCATGCTCTGGAAGACCTTCTCTCCCGCATAAACTCTTGTTTCTGGGGCGGTCCCATGCTCCTTGTCTTAAGCCTGTTCCACATCTATTTCACTGTACATACCGGCTGCATCCAAAGGCATCTGGGGAAAGGGATACGCTACTCTGTAAACGGCGGCAATGCGGAAAACAAAAAATCCTGTCCCGTCTCCTGGCCCGGCCATCCTGCCCCGGGACAGATCCCTGTAAAAAATAATTCCGCAAAAAATGCCTCCCCCTCCCATAAGGTTTCCGGCATGATGGCACTTACCACAACACTCGCCGCTACCCTTGGCACGGGCAACATCATCGGGGTCTCCTCCGCCATCTACCTCGGCGGTCCCGGCGCACTGTTTTGGTGCTTTATGACCGGGGTTTTCGGCATGGCGACCTCCTACGCAGAATGTTTCCTCTCCATCCTGCACCGCAGGAAAAACGAGGATGGCAGTTACTGCGGCGGACCGATGGTGGTACTTTCCGACCGCCTGCACAAAAAATGGCTTTCCCGAATTTACGCCGGCGCGGTGGTTTTCGCGGCCTGCTGTATGAGCTGTTCCACCCAGTCGCGCGCCTTCGCGGATGCCGCGGTTTCCTTCGGCCTGCCGCGCATCCCGGTCGGAATCGGTCTGGCACTGCTTGTCGGGATCGTCATCGTCGGAGGAGCGGGACGCATCCACAAATTCTGTATCCGCCTGGTGCCTGTGATGGGCGGGCTTTTCCTGTTTTGCTGCATCCTGATCCTCGGCAAAAATATTACATATCTGCCAAGCGCCGTCACCCTGATGCTGCGCTCGGCATTCTCCGCAAAGGCCGTCACCGTCGGCACGCTCTCCGGCGCGTTTATGGGCGCACTGCGCTACGGCGTGACACGCGGACTGTTCACCAACGAGGCCGGGCTCGGAACGGCAGCCATCGCCGCCGCGGACGCGGAAACCCCCGATCCCGGACGGCAGGCGCTGATCTCCATGACGGCAACGTTCTGGGATACCGTAGTCATCTGCGCACTGACCGGGCTCGCCATCCTGACAACCTCACTCGCCGCCCCGGAACTCATGGAGGGTTTTTCCATGAACGAGCTCACAACCGCAGCTTTTTTGCGGCTGTCTGCCGGCGGTCCTCCGCTGCTTTCCCTCTGCCTGATGGCATTCGCCTTTGCCACGCTGACCGGCTGGTCTTATTTCGGCGAAAAAGCCACCCTGTTCCTTGTCGGGGAGCGCGGCATTTTCCTATACAAAACCTTTTATATTGTCATGATCTTCCTCGGCACGGTTCTCTCAATGAGTTTCATCTGGGAAATGACGGATTTTGCCAACTTGTTCCTGGCTATCCCGAACCTCTACGCACTCTTTAAACTGCGGCGGGATGTATCCGGCAGTATCTGAAGCGTACACGGATAACTCATTTCCGGCGACACACCATATAATAGCGCAAAATAAGGAAAGCCCCTCCTAAAAACAGGCGGCTTTCCTCATTTTGCGAAAATCCTTTCTAAAATCTCTCCCGACGACCCTCCGGCTTCTATCCCCTTCCCTTATCTCTTTTTGCCTGCTTCACATACTTCCGGATTTCCCGGTTTAATATACTGAAATCCACCGGCTTTGCGACATGGGAATTCATGCCCACCGCCAAGCTTTTCTGCACATCCTCCATAAAAGCATCCGCGCTCAGCGCAATGATCGGCACAGTCTGCGCATCCTCCCTTCCACTCGCGCGAATCTGTTCCACCGCCTCATAACCATTCATTTCCGGCATCTTGATATCCATCAGGATCAGGTCAAAAAAGCCGGGCTCACTCGCCAGAAATCTCTCCACCGCAGCTTTCCCATTTTCCGCCGTCTCGACCAGCGCTTCCTTCTCCTGCAGGATTTCAAGCATGATCTCCATATTCAGCTCGTTATCCTCCACAAGAAGGAACCGGCAGCCTGCAAGGCTGTCACTGTCCCCGTAATTCAAACGCTTTAATATCCTCTCACCCGTCTCCCATGAATCCGACTCGCCATCTATATGGATTTCCCAAGACTCGGTCTCCTGCCCCTCTCTCTTTGCAGGCACAAACGGCAGGCTGACCGTAAATACAGTTCCCTTCCCCTGCTCGCTGTCCACATGGATCACCCCGTTCATCATTGCCACCAGGTTATGCACGATTGCCATACCAAGCCCCGAACCTCTCGCCTGTGTCCGCGCACCCGCATCCTCCTGTGTAAAGGCCTCAAAAAGCTTTGGCAAAAAATCCTCACTCATGCCAATCCCGTTGTCCGCAATAACAAACTCAAGCCATACCCTGCCGTCTTCCTCCCCCTTCTCCGAAACCGCAAGTAAAATCTCCCCGCACTCCCTCGTATATTTCACCGCATTGCCGACAAGGTTGATCAGAATCTGGCTTAAACGCAATTCATCCGTTACAATATTTTGATGGCGCACCTGTTTAACCCTGACGGTAAAAGAATGCCTTTTTTCACGGATCTGCGGCTGTAACAGCACGACAATCGACTCCACGATATCCGCGAGCGCCGTTTCCTCCTGCGCGAGCATAACATTGCCCGCCTCGATCTTGCTCATGTCAAGCACATCATTGATGAGTTGGAGCAAATACGCTGATGCCATCTCGATCTTGACCAGACATTCTTTTGCCTTCTCGGTGTCCGCAATATTTTCCAGTGCTATCGCAGTCATCCCGATGATCCCGTTCATCGGCGTGCGCATGTCATGGCTCATATTGGACAAAAAATCACTTTTCGCCTTATTGGCCTGCATCGCAGTATCGTATGCCTGCTTCAAAGCTTCCTTATACCGGCTCTCCTGCTCGAGGGATGCCGTAAGGTCACGGTTCGTTTGTTCAAGCCTCTTCTGATAGGCTGCCTCCCTGCGCGTCTCCTCGTCCACGTCCATAAAAGCAAGCACTACATATTCGACGCTGCCATCCTCCGCCACGGAAGAAAGGATCAGATTCATGCGGTACCATAAATATTTTCCCGCACATAACCTGCGGTAGATAAAAGAGTAGGACGAAATATCCTGCGTCAGCTGCCTGCCCGCGTACGCCCGTGATGCCATCCGCCCGACCATCTCGCGGTCATCCGGATGTACTGCATTCGCCAGATATTCCGCCAAAACCTCATCGTACACGCCGAACATTTGATCCATAAACTTTTCTTCGCAGTTGGTTCCGACCGTCTGACAATCATTGGTAAGCAGATTCACATAATATGTATCCAAAAAAAGTTTATTCAATCCGTCGAGAATCGCCTTATGCACTTGGGCTGCCGCAAGTGCTTCCCCATGCCCCGCTTCCCCATGCAAAAGCTTTGGCTCCTGCAGCAATTGGTTCTTTGATTCTGCAAAAGCCCGTACTGTCCCTTCCACTTCTGTCACGTGCCGCCTGTCCATCCCCATAAGGTTCTGCTCCTTCTCTAAATTTGTGTGCTCCCGATCTGTCACCACATCAAAGGATTTTTCATGAAAAACCCTCCTGCCATCCGTTCTTCCCTGGCTGGCATGCCAGAATATAAGAAAGGCGCAAAACAAAGCAATCCCATTCGCCTTGTGCTATATCAACCTCCACAGCCAATAACGAACCGATCCGCTCCCGCTTTACGCCACCCGACATGCGGATAACAGGACTTGAACCTGCACGGTTGCCCACTGGAACCTAAATCCAGCGCGTCTGCCAATTCCGCCATATCCGCAAAAACCAGGCAGGGGATGTAATCCTTCCCGCCTATCTGTCCGCACAGGGTGCGTACCTATATCCCCGCAAACTTTTATGCGCAGTGTACGAACATCCGCTCCCTCTGCCTAAAAAATGAGACACGCGGGAATCGAACCCGCGACAACTTGATTAAAAGTCAAGTGCTCTACCGACTGAGCTAGTGTCCCGCAAAATACCACGCTGCCCCTGTACTTTCACATATTGCCGCACAATACCCTGCTAACCTGACAGCAACCATATTTTATCATACTATCCGATACATTGCAAGAAAAAGTTCGGCTTGCGTTAAAAATTGCGTGCAAAACCGCGAACAAATATGCAAACGGCATAACAAAATCACAAGCATAACCGCTTCAAAAAACATCTTGATACGTCCCTCAAAGACCCAAAGAACCATACCCGCTTTCAATCTCATGAAATCTTTCTTGCCGGAACCCCCACATAAGTACCGCCCTCCCCGATATCCTTCACAACAACCGCACCCGCACCCACCATGCAATCCGGCGCGACCTTAATATGGTCGCTCAAAACAGCACCTGCACCAATCCATGTGTTCGCGCCAACATGAACACCTCCCGCCACATGTGCCCCGACCGAGACATGTACAAAATCGTCAATCCGGCAGTCATGATCCACGGACGCACAGGTATTGATAATGCAACCTTCCCCGATCTGTGCGTCGGAATTTATGACAGCTCCCGCCATGATCACCGTACCGTTGCCAATCACCGCCCCCTGCCCTACCACTGCATCCGGGTGGATCAGCACCGGCAGAAGAGCTCCCTTTCCCGAAAGACCTGCCGTAAGTTTCCCTCTTATCTCAGCGTTTCCCACCGCAACAAAAATGTCCCATTCCCCAATATAACCTTCCACCTCACAGCTTCTTCCTACAACCGGAAACCCGCCGCATTCCTGTACGGCCTCATTATCATCCAGAAACAGGATGGCTTCATAATAACACATCCTTCTCGCTACATCCGCAACAACCTTACCATGCCCGCCAGCCCCAACAATGACCAACCTTTTCCCCCTGACCATAATTTCCCCCATGCCGATATTTCAAAATTCACTATTAGTTGACTTTTTCTCAAACGAAACCGCATCCAAATCCGATTTTAATCCTGGTTCAGGTCTACACAATTCATTCCCATTCGATTATTTCTACTAAAATCTGATTTTTTTACCAATTTCATTATACGTTCCACCTTTCCGAAAGTCAACTATCTAAATATTTTATTCACCTTTAGGATACATTATTTATAGTATCATATCGGCAGGAGGTTTTCTTATGGTTGACTTTGGGAATACGCTGCGCACACTGCGCCGCAAAGAAGATATGACACAGGCAGAGCTTGCCCGCAAACTTGATTTGACAAAATCGGTGATCAGCGCATATGAAAATGGGCTGCGCCTGCCCTCGTATGATATTTTAATACACATCTCCAGAATTTTTCGTGTTAGTACAGACTATCTGCTCGGTCTGGAACGGCGGCAGGAAATTGATCTGTCCGGACTGACGGAGGACGAAATATCGGCACTGCTGCAACTGATCCGAGCCATGAAACAAAAATGACATCCACCGCATCTGCACGGAAACCGGCTCCGGTTTCCGCCATACATATCCATACCGCCATGAAAACTTTAGGGTTCCGTCCTTTCGGACAACTCTTTCAGCCCACACAAAAGCTCCAGGTCCGACTTCTGGACTCTGATATTCGCCCGCACCGGTGTCTCACCCGGCCTCGTCACAGTAATTTCCACAACCGATCCTTCCTCGATCCCCCGTTCCAGTGTCTTTTTTAAAAATGCCGCAAACTTCGGATGGTTTCTCTCAAAATTCTTCTTCGCCCCCATTAACTTAATCATCGCAGCAGGATTCATATGACCTCCCAAATTCAAATTCTGTATGTCCTCTTTAAGCCCCCGCCATGTAAGGCATTTCCGTTCACGCCGCCCCTGTAAACCCTTCCCGCCCTGTCCGGGACATCCTGATAAATTCCATAGCCCTTACCCGTTTATTCTCCCCGGAAATACGCTGCCGTCCGCTCCATGACCTCCGAAAGAATCCGTATATTCCCAAGCGTATCCTCCGTCTCCATGGAATGATCTGCACCCTCCGTGACAAAGAGCGGCAGACCACAAGCCTTGCAGGCATCCCGCAGCACCTGCGTACCTATCCATGCATCCGCCGTCCCGTGAAATACAATCCCCTGCTGTAACGGAAACCGGAAGGTTTCCGCCACCGGGGTATAATAGACGTTCCTTGTCCGGATACTGAGGCGGTTTGCCGTCTCTGCCGCTACCGCCGTCCCGATGCTTTTTGAGACAAATATAATTTCTTCATATTTATCCCACTCCACTGCCTCCAAAGAATTCAAAGCATAGTTAAGAGAAAGCGCAAACGCCTCCTGCATCTTTTCCGCCGAACCCCTGATCCGATCCGGAAGCTCTCCATATTTCACGTCTATGGTCTCATATCCGAGATTTTCAGCCAAATCCCTCGCGTAGTAGAGCAATGGCTTATCCACGTGGTAGCCGACACCCGGAAATAATACTGCCAGTTTCATTGCTTCCCTCCCCCAGGGCAAAAATACTTCCCACCGATCATCTTCCTGCCCCGGTCAAATTACCCCATCCCTGCACGGAACAAATTTCCCGTCTTTCCCATATCGAAAAACCGTAAGCTTCTCTTCCCCCACTGCCTTGTTTTTGCGCCCCGGAACAAAAATCGGCGAAAAGCCCTTTCCCGAACGCACCAGCCTCACATAATCCCCAATACAGCTAAGTTTTTGCTCCGTTTCAATGCCGGAAGGTGTCTGCCCCCATTCGATGTTGTGCATGTCCGTCCCGCCGACAAGCGGCAGGCCATATTTCCCGGCGTAATCCGGAACCAATTCATCCATATACGGCTCATTCCCGATATTGATGTATTCCACCGCATCGACATAGTAAGGGTTTAGGCGCACGGCATTCAGATACCCCCGTTCCCGGTACGGGTGTGCCTGTACCACCAGACCGCCCGCCTCATGGATCCGCCGGTAATAGCCCTCCCGCGTATCCCCCATAATCTCCGGGTGCGCTTTTAACCATGCCTTGTCCGGACCGTAGGTCAGGTACTCGTCCCCCTCGAAGTTAAATTCCCATCCAAAGAATACCGCAAAGCCGAACTTATCGCCCTCCTCCTTCGCCAATTCATACCCACGGCAAAAGGCATCAATGCGTTCCTCCCAAGCCAGTTCGCGCGGCACGCCGCAGTTTCCGTTAAAAAAATGATCGGTAAATATAATACCGTCATAGCCGCGCTCCATGTAAAATTTTATGTAGTCCCTCGCGCGCGTCTGCCCGCAGGCACTGACTTCTTTTGAATGCAAATGAGTCTCATAGCGATATCCCATTATAAACCACTCTCCCAGATCAGATTTTCGGTGCGTCCCTTCATTTCCAAAAACAGCAGGATGGATTCTTTTTAAAGCATTTTGCAAACAACCAATCTGCCCGCAGCCGCCAGATTTACCAATAACAAAATCCCCTGCCTATATCAAAAAAAGCGGAGCCTGACGGCTCCGCCCCAAAACTAAACCTTCCGGTTTCTTTTTGTGTATAAGCCCCAAAATGCCGACTCCTGTGTTTTGACTCCTAGCCAAAGCTAGGTGGGTAACCGCAATTGAGCTTGCTGTCTTCCACTGCACATTCGGAGGCCTGACATCCACTCAACAATGTAGGAATCCCTTTTAAAGTACTGTAGGTTCAAAACTACAAGAGCTATCGTACATCTCAGGATAGCCTTATTATACCCCGAATTGCACAAATAATCAAGGAGTTTTTTGGATTTTTTCAGTGATTTTTTGGTATCTTTGTCCAAATTTACTAAAATGCAGATTTATTATATACTTTCGCTTTTATTCGACCAACTTATCCCCGGCATCGCTTTCCAGCCGAATATGCAGAACAGCATGAACCAAAGCGCGCCGCGCAAAACCAAAAACGGTATCCGGCAAACGGCGGTTACGGCTTTTGTTCCAGTACCCCAAACTCAAATACAAACTCCGTTCCCTTCCCGACTTCACTGTTCACCAGGATATCACTCCCATGCTTTAAGGCGATCTGTCTTGCGATCGCAAGCCCAAGCCCTGTTCCCTTCGCGTTCTGGCGGAGTTTCGACTTATAAAACTTTTCAAAGATATTTGGCAGCTCTTCCTTGGATATCCCTATCCCCTCATCCCGGATCGAAATGCGCACGCGCGTCTGCCCCCTCCTTTCAAATTCCGAGAAAGTTACGTAAACCGTCGAATCTTCCGGGGAGAATTTCACCGCGTTGTCAAAAATCACAAGAAACATCTGGCGCAGCCGGTCATAATCTCCCTCCATCATGTAAATTTCCTTTTCATGCACAAGCTTGATATGGATTCCCTTTTCCGCCGCAATCGCCCCGGCGCTGCGCTTCAGCTCCCGGAAAATCTCCATCAGGTTGACCGGTTCCTTCTCCACCATAAAATCCGGATTCTGCATTTTGGACAGCAGCAGAAGGTCGCCCACAAGACGTTCCATGCGCTTGCATTCCAAAAGCATGCGCTCATAATACTGCCGCACCTTTTCCTCGTCGGTCACCACGCCGTCCACGAGCGTCTCCGTATACGCCCGCATCACCGTGATTGGCGTGCGCAGCTCATGGGAGACATTCGCAAAAAAATCCATGCGCATCTGGTCAAGGTTCTTGCGCACCTCCTCGTTTTTCGCAAGTTTTTCCGCCAGGGAATCAATCGTGCGAGCCAGCTCCCCAATCTCGTCCCTGCGCCGGATGCCGGTCTTCTCACCGTATTCCCCTTTCGAGAGCATCCGCGCGGTGTCGCGCATCGTGAGCACCGGATGGGAAAGATTCCTTGCAAATACGAATGCCACGACAAACGAGACGACAAGTGCGGCAAGGATGCTGTACAGAATCATATCTTTCCCGCTGTCAATCGCCTTGTCCTGCGTCTCCATTGAAATATTGATCAGCAATGCCCCGCATATTTCCCCATTGTTGCCGATGAGCGGCACACCCGCAGACATCATGGTACAGCCATGTATCTCGCTGTAGCTCGTAAGAAAGCGCTCCTTCCCCAAAAACGCCGAATAAATCAGGTTTGTGTAATCCTCCTGGCTCACATCCGAAAACTCGATTGTCGTCATCGCCCGGTTCATCGGCTCACTGGCGTAGGGATTTGCGATCGACCACACTTCATAATCACCGTTTTCCGTCATGATTTCCAAGTAACTCAGACAACTCACATAGTCCTCATTCGCGATAAATTCCTGAAAACGCGCCGAGAGGCTGTCCGCCCGCTCCTCGAGCTGCAGCCGGTACTGCCTGCGCGTTGTATGCCGGTACGTATTCAGAAAAATAACGCTGATTATGGCAGCCATGAGGATCACCAAAATCGTAAAATATAAATATGTTTTTAAAAACAGCAGATTTCTGCCGATTTTGCGCTTCTTTTTGTTTGTCCCCATCGCTGTGCCTCACATTTTCCCGCTTCCGGACAGACTTATCCCTCAACCTCAAATTTGTAGCCGACACCCCATACGGTCTGGATGGACCATGCCGGATGCTCCACCGCATCCAGCTTCGCGCGCAGGCGCTTGATATGCGAATCGACGGTCCGGGTATCCCCGTAATAATCGTAACCCCAGAGACTGTCGAGCAGGTTGTCCCGCGTGAACACTTTGTTCGGATTGCTCGCGAGCGTCCACATCGTCTCGATCTCCTTCTTCGTCATCGTCATCCTCTGCCCGTCAATGCTCAATGCGTACTCGTCCAAATTGATCATCAGGTTTGCCACGACCAGGACATTCTTTGAGGCACTCTCCTGAGGCTTTTTCACCATGCGGCGCAGGACGGCGCGCACACGGGCCATGACCTCACTCGGGCTGAACGGCTTTACGATATAATCATCCGCCCCGATGTCAAGCCCCATGATCTTCTCAAAATCTTCCCCCCGCGCCGTGATCAGGATCACCGGCACATCCGAAGTCTTGCGGATTTCGCGGCAGACCGCATAGCCATCCATCTTCGGCATCATCACGTCAAGAAGGACAACCGCCGGCGCATGCTTCCCGAAAAGCTGCATCGCCTCCTCGCCGTCCGCGGCAATCAGCGGCTCATATCCCTCCTTCTTGGCGTATTCAGATAAAACATCCGTGATATCCGGGTTATCGTCAGCAATCAGTATGTATTGCATCACATTCCTCCTTATTCCGGGCGGGAAATCCGGCTGCCCCGGCTTCCCTAAAAAACCAAAACAGCTGCCGCCGCATCTTTCTTTACGAAAAAAGTATTCCAATGACAGCTTTATTATATTCATGAAACTCCGTTATGACAAGCCATTTCACAATTTTTTCGGATTTATCCCGCATGTGCAGAAAACACAGCCGGGCAAGGCATGCGCCCCTACGGATAAAGCGCCACCATCTCCCGGCAGTACCATTCCTCGTCCGCCTGCCGTACGATCCCGTTTTGCTGTATGATCGGATGTCCCGCGTCATTCAAAGGAATATAGCGTATGGTTCCCTTTTCCCCGTTGGACATAACGACTTCCCGGTTCGTGTATTTCAAGCGCATATTTTTCAAAAACAGCATGACAAGCCGCCGGTCCAGCCCGTCGAACTCCTCCTCATAAAACATGTTCATGACATTTAACGGCAGTCTGGAATCTTTGTAGCTGCGCGCGGACACCATCGCATCGTAGATGTCCGAAATTGCCGTAACCCGCGCGCACAGACCGATCCCCTCACCGGATATGCCGTCCGGGTAACCTGTGCCATCCAGTTTTTCGTGATGGTGGCGCGCCGCGAACCGGACATTTTCATCAAACTTCCCGCAAAGCAGCCGGTCCGAATATACCGGATGTTCCCGCATGACCGCCAGTTCCTCCGCCGTCAGCCTGCGCGGGGCGTTTAAGATCTCCTCCGGTATCATCGTCTTGCCGATGTCATGCAAAAGCCCGGCTAACGTGAACAGCTTGGTATCGTCCGCCCCAAGCCCGAGCCACTCCGCCTGCATCGCGTTTAAGAGCGCCACGTTTAGCGAATGGCGCTGCAGCCCCTCATCCATCGGGCGTGGGAAACTGATACATGACAGTATCGTCAGCGGGTCAAAATTGACCACTTTTCCCGTGATCTCCTCCGCCAAGGGCTCCATCTGCTCCCTGTTCAGCCAAGAGTCAAAATCGGGCTTATGGAAAAGGCTGCCGACATTCTGCTGTAATGCGGCATATCCGGAATATTGTTCCGTCATCTTCTGGCGGACGAAAAGCGGCACTTTCTCATTCGCCATAAGATCGCGGTAAGTTTCGTCATATACCATGATATGCTTGTCGTTCCCGGAAAAGCGCATCAGCTTGTCCAGACGGGATTTTTCTATTTTTTCCCCCTTTGCGAGAAGCTTGACAGCCCCCGTATGGTTAAAAATATCATTGTTCAGGACATACCCGTCCCACAGGTATTCCACCGGGAATATCCTCATTTTCGGGGAATCTTTTTCAGTATCCATCTCACGCCTTCCCCTTTCCCAGATCAAAACGTGTTTCCCGTATCCGGCATCCATATTCCTCCCGCAAAGGCCCAGCCTGCACTCCCTCGTCCTGCGGGGTATTGCCGCCCCCCTGAATCCGCACGACCTCGCACTGCATTTCCAACACTCCCTCCTGTATTTCAAGCACCAGGGAAAAAATCTCCCCGATATCAAAGCACCCCACGTCCGCCTGCAGCAAAACCCCGCTCGCGCTCATATTGATCGTCTTGATATGGATACTTTTATGTAATGAGACTTCCTTTGCGTCAATGTAGACCCCTTTGATATTCCCTTCTAAAGAGATCGGGTATCTGGTTCTGGTACGGCTTTCCTTTGTCTTGCTTTTTCCCAGAAACACCTCGACCTCGTTTTCTACCGCTGCTCCGCGGATCGTGCCACAGAATTCAAACAGCCGCTGATCCATAAAGATCATCGCCGAAATATTGTAAGATTTTTTTTCCGGAAGGCTGTCGGCACTGATCATCACGGACTTTGAGACACTGTTAAAGCGGAGGATGACGGTATCCGCGATCACCGTGTCATCCTCCAAGTTTTTTATGAGTATCCTGCGGTTCTTCAATTCACCATCCTTCACCTGTCCGCCCCCCTCAACCATAGATTTATATTCCTGAACTGAAATTGGCTTCTGATATTCAAATATTACCACAAAATCCACAAACATACAATATAAACATCCTCCGTCACCGATTTTTCCCGCTTTTGCCATCCTTCTGACATAAACATATGGTAAAATATAAGCGGATGTGACGCAAAGAAATCTGATCAGGAGGCATCGCAATGAAAACTTTTTGTAAAAAATGTATCATTGTCCTCGGTTTTGTATTTTTCTTTGCTCTGTTTTCGGCAAACAGCCCCGTGGAAACTGCATTTTCCAAAGAAATTCCGGAATCCACCGAGCCACAGGCGGAAACGCAGGCTGAGATTAAGCTGAATGTCAAGACGAAAGCTTTAGTCAAGGATACCAAGTACACGCTGAAGGTATACAACCTTTCAGGGAACCAGAAAGCCTCCTTTAAATCGAGCGATCCGGAGATTGCCTCGGTGGATGAGGACGGTGTTGTGTGCGGCATCGCAAACGGCACCGCCACCATCACGGTCACCGTGAAGGAAGGGCTGAAAACGGTTGCTACCCTGACCTGTGAGGTTACGGTCGGACCTCCTGCCATCAGCGTAAAATGGACGAAATCCGAAGTCGTCTTAGCGGTCGGGAAACGCACGACATTAAAGACGATCCTGCTTCCCTACAATACAACCGAGGCAGTAAAATTCTACTCCTCCGACACGGAGATCGCCACAGTTTCAAGCACTGGCAAGATCACCGCGAAAGCGGAGGGCGATACGTACGTATTTGCCATTATTGAAAACGGAAAACTTGATTTTTGCAAGGTTACTGTAGTAGATCAGGATACATATGATCAGCTGTTTGGTTCCTCGGAAGAAGACGAGACGAACCCCGAACCAGATGGCGAAGCCAACGAAAGTCCGGCGGAAACGGACGCTGTCACTTTGACACCTTCCCCGACTGCACTGCCGGAAGCACTGCCGTTAAGTAAATAAGCCAAAGATATGCAAAAGGAGGAGCCGGATAGCTCCTCCTTTTTTATGGCGCGCATATAGATTTATAAAGAGCCATGGTGTTTAATTCTGACGGCATTTTACCAATAATCTCCAATCCCCTGCCGCAAGGCTAACTCACCATCCCTCCGACCATCCCCCCCACTGCCATCACGACAAAAGACTTGACCGCCCCCGCCACCGAGAGAGCCGGTCCGTTGATGAGGAAGGAAAGCAGGAGGTAAACCAAAAAATATAAAATCCCAAAGATCAATCCCCATAAAAATTTTTGCCTGCCTGATTTTTTCCCAAGATACACCCCCCCGACAAACACGCCGAGCGCATCGACCGCTGCGAGCAGGATACCGAGTGTTTTTTCCTCCATCCCAGTTTTGAGCAGCAGGAACGCACAGACAAACAATAACAGCGCCGTGATCAGCACCGACATGATAAATGCTTTCACAAAGTGCATTGCCTGCAGCCCACCGGCCATATTTTTTTCCATACCTGTTCCCCTTTTCTTTAAAATGTGTTATACTTGGCATGTTTCCAAAAACAAATCCCATTGAAATATATGACAAACCTATGGCATGTATGCATAGGAAAACCAGAGGAATTCTGTGTGGTTCCGCAAAATCCGGCAAGTAAAAAAGGAGGCTTTTATGCAATATATCGACCTGCATGTACATTCTAACAAATCCGACGGAACCCTAAGCCCCGCCCAAGTTGCCGCGCATGCCGCCGCGCACGGACTTTGCGCCATTGCCCTGACCGACCACGACTGTGTGGATGGCATCGCCGAAGCGAGCGCCGCGGCAGAAAAGCTTCCCGTGGAAGGCAGGCCGCTGCGCATTGTACCGGGTGTTGAAATCTCCGCCGACTACAAAAACCGCGACATCCATATTTTAGGACTTCTGATCAACCCGGAGGACACGGCACTGAAAACCGCACTTTCTGCGGCGGTTGATTCGCGGGATGCCCGCAACGAAAAAATGGTGAAAAACCTCCGGACAGCGGGGCTTGAAATCTCGTTGGATGACCTGCTCTTTGGCACGAACCGCACCGTCATCACCCGCGCCCATTTTGCGCGTCACCTGCTCGCAAAAGGCTATGTAAAAACAAGGGAAGAAGCATTCCGAAAATATCTGGACAGCAACACCCCCTACTATGTGCGCCGCGAGTATATGCAGCCAGCCGATGCCATCCGCTTGATCCGCACGGCAGGCGGCATCCCCGTACTTGCACACCCTCTGCTCTACCATATGGATTCGGATGGTGTGCGGGAATTGGTGGAAAAACTAAAAAACGAAGGGCTTATGGGGATCGAAGCAGTCTATTCCAGAAATACCGGCACCGATGAGGCCTTTGTGCGCAAACTCGCCGCACGGTACCACCTGCTGATGACGGGCGGGTCGGATTTCCACGGCGCAAATAAGCCGGATATTGAGATTGGGGTCGGGCGGGGGAATTTGAGGATTCCATATACAATGCTGGAGGCGTTGGAGGAGGCGAGGGGGTAAATGCCCCCCTGCCGATAAGTTTTGGTCTGATAAAAAGCAATATGGCTGTTTCCTGTATTTTGCTCTCGCTTAATTTATAATGCAAAAAAATCCCATACCGCAGGCCATCTTCCCCTCCTGCCATATGGGATTTTCCATTTCTGTTCCGGAATGAATAGAAAACATTCCAAATCCAAGCACAACCCGCTGCTTACTTCTCGTTCTTCGCCCCTTTTGTCTCCTTCGTCTCTGCAGGTGCAGCCCCCTCCGGCTTTTCCACCTCGACCACCGCAGTTTTCTTCATCGGGATGCGGCAATTCTTGTTATTGCCAAATTCCACAACAATAACTTCCTCCATCACATCAATGACCACGCCGTAAAAGCCCGCCGTCGTCAGCACGCTGTCACCGATCTCGAGGGAATTGACAAGCGCATCCAACTGCTTTTGCTGCTTCTTTTGCGGGCGGATCAAAAGAAAATAAAATACCGCGCCGATGATCACAAGATAAATCACCATCGAGACAATCGACATCCCCGGTGCCGCCGTTGTACCTGCATCCGCAGCACCCGCCGCACCATCCGCTAAAAACAATAAATTCATAACAATCCTCCATTCCGGTCATCTGTGACCTGATAAATTAATTGATATCATAAATCTCTTCCAAGGGCTTTTGGCACATTTTAACAACCCGTGTCCCGATGCGTATCACGCATCTTCGCCCTCCGCAAACCCTGCAAGCTTTTTCTTTTTGTACTGCGCATATCCGCCCTCCTCGATCGCCTGCCGTATCTCCTCCATCATCTTGTTATAAAAGTAGAGATTGTGTGTCACAAGCAACCGAAGTCCCAGCATTTCTTTCGCCTTGAGCAGATGGCGGATGTACGCCCTGCTGTAGTGGCGGCATGCCGGACAGTTACAGCCCGGCTCGATCGGCTCGGAATCCAGCTCATATTTCGCGTTTAGCAGGTTCATCTTGCCGTGGTTCGTGTAGGCATGACCGTGCCTGCCATTTCTCGCCGGATACACACAGTCGAAGAAATCCACGCCGCGCTCCACCGCCTCAAGGATGTTCGCCGGCGTGCCCACGCCCATCAGATAAACCGGCTTATCCTGCGGCAGATGCGGAACCGTCTTCTCGATAATATCGTACATCTCCTCGTGCGGCTCCCCGACCGCAAGTCCCCCGAGCGCATATCCGTCAAGCCCAAACTCCGAAATTCGCTTTGCGTGCTCAATCCGGATATCCTCAAACGTACCGCCCTGATTGATCCCAAACAGCATTTGCTTTTTGTTAATCGTATCCTCAAGGCTGTTTAAGCGCGCCATCTCGGCCTTGCAGCGGGCAAGCCAGCGCGTCGTGCGGGCAACGGAGTTTTCCATATATTCCCTCGTACACGGATGGGGCGCACATTCGTCAAACGCCATTGCGATCGTCGAGGCAAGATTGGACTGGATGCGCATACTTTCCTCCGGTCCCATAAAAATCTTGCGCCCGTCCACATGGGAATTAAAGTAGACACCCTCCTCTTTAATTTTTCTCAGACCCGCGAGCGAAAAGACCTGAAATCCGCCGGAATCCGTCAGGATCGGCTTGTCCCACACCATAAATTTGTGCAGGCCGCCAAGCTTTTTGACCACCTCATCGCCCGGCCGCACATGGAGATGGTAAGTGTTTGACAGCTCCACCTGCGTCCCGATCTCCTTCAGATCCATCGTGGAAACGGCTCCCTTAATCGCGCCCACCGTCCCGACATTCATAAAAACCGGTGTCTGGATCACACCGTGCACTGTCGTAAATTCTCCGCGCTTTGCATTTCCGTCCTTACAAATCAGCTTATACATGGAAAGAAATCCTTCCTAAAATTTAGTTCCGCGTGCAACCCTTCCCAGATTTCCGGCATTCCCCATGTTTCCCCCAATAAAGCATCGAAAACAACAAGGCTCCCATATGGATACCAAATCCTACAAACCGGCAGAAAAAAATCCTGCCGGAAAAAGACACGCTCTTCATAGTATATCGTTTCCACGCGAATATTTCAAGAAATATATTATGAAATTTCTAAAATTTCCGGTTTTTGCCATGGATTCACCGGAATACGGAAAAAGGAAAGGATCGGATTACACTTTCCATATTGCAAAAAAATGTGACATCCTCTATAATTTCAGCTAAGATATTATTCCCTTGGAGGTGTTGTGGATGGAATCACAGGACAAAATACAGGATTTATGTAAAATGCAAAATGCGTTTCAGATATTGGGATTGGCGGAAGGCGCAGGCCGTGCTGAAATCCGCCGCGCTTATGCAAAGTTAAGTAAAATATACCATGTTGAGACAGATCCGGAAAATTTTTCACGCCTTCATGCTGCCTATAAAACCGCACTTGCAGCGGCAGGCACAGGGAATGCAGAGGCAGCGGATACGGAAAATCCTAATCGATCCGAAACGTCTGCTTCTTCCGTCCGGGGGGATCTTGGCACCGCCCCTGCCCAATCAATGGCAAAAAGGAGCGGGGCTTCCATGCCCTCCGGCGCAGAAAAAGGCATTGGAACAAACTCCGCCTCATCTGAGCCGGAAAATGACACTGCCGCAGATTCCTCCTTCTCCAAGCCGCAAAAAAATACGGACACCAATCTATCTTTCCCTGGTCAGGAAAAAAGCACAGATACAAATGCGTCCACAACCGGCGCTCTCCTCGACCAGCTGCTCGGCACGGATTTTTCCGTCCAAAACTGCAGCGACCTGACGCAGCTGCTCTATTACCGATGCCGCTACGATGAAATATCTCCTGAAATGAACGCCGTATTGCTTCGCATTACCAATACGGAGCAGGGGATCACGGACCAAGCCCAATTGCAGACAAGCTCTGAAATCATGGATTTCGTGCCCGATGATAGGAAATTTCTCGGCATCCCTTGGGGCAGCTGGAAAACATTGGACTGGACCTGCATCGTATGCCACCCTGATTTTTATCGGGTACAGTATACTCCCTCTTTTCTTTGCGAATTATATCAATTCCTTTCCGAGGAAGCCCTAAACCTGCGCGACGGAATCCGGCAGGAACTTTACTTCGCGCTGTGCATGGCCTACGGCTTCTTTTCTTCCGGGGAAAAATCCGCAGCGGAACCCACCGAAAGTTCCCCGGCTGCAGAAATCATAAACCTCCTCCGCCTCCATCCAAAGCACGCGGAATACCAAAAGGATCTTGGATTATGGCCGGACTGCCGGGAAGCCGCGCGCATTGTGTTGTTCTGCCAGAAAGTATACGCCCGTTTTATGCCCTCCGCCCATCCGGTTTCCATCAGCCAAAAAGCGGACATCTGCACAGACACTGCCCCAAAAGATTCCCTTACACTTTCCGAAGCCGCCGCACAGCTGCTCCTTGATGAGGAAATCCCCTGGAAAGAATTTATCTATGACCGCCTGGCCGATTGTCCCGGCGGCAGCCTTTGCGCGCAATTTGCAAAAAAGCGGGAAGACTTTTTCCAGCTTTGCCGTCTCCGCAGGGAATTTGCCAGGGATTTCATAAACCTTCTGGATAACCACATTGAGGAAAATTACATCTACAACGCCGGCTATCTGCCGCTTGCCATCCGCCTTGGGCGCATCAAAGACTGTTACCTTACGAGAAAAGACTGGAAAAAGATCGTATGCCGCCCCACCCTCCTGAAAGCCTTTCAGGAATGGCTCTTCCCCCGCCGCAACGGCTTTTCCTCCGTTCCCTGCCAGATGCATTACGACACTTGGAAAATGCTGCGGACATGCTTTGAAGGCAGCACGCCATTTGAGGCGAAGGGCACCCGCTATCTGTCCACGGAATACTATTTCCCGGAATATGAAAAGCGTTATCAGCGGGAACTCGTCTGGGAAAGTGCGCATATTGAGGAGGAATATTTCAGAAAAATCTTTCCTCTTCCTTCCCTGAGCCAGGGAAAGCTTGACCTGTTGCACATAATTGAGAAAGCCGCACCGGCAGGCATCCAAGAAGTCGAAAAAATTTTCGGGAATCTGACCTTTGATTCTTCCGGACTCGATTTCCTGACCAGAATTACCAACGCCATGACCCATTTTAACTTCCTTCTTGTCACGCAAAAACGCGAAAAAGAAGCCGTACCCGGCGACGCTTTCTGCTTTTTGGAAAACGAGGTGCTCCTCTACCGCAAAAAAGAAAATCTGGTGTGCCGCCTGTCCCACCAGGTCTTTTATGACCTGATCTCGTGGAAATTTGAAGCCGCTGCTTTCCCGGTCTGTCTGGGCAGAACCGGCTATAACGAGGACTTTTTAAACACAGCGTGCCGGAATATGTATTACTATCGCTGCTATGTAGAAAATCAAAAAAATGATAATCCGGCGCAGCAGGGAACCGCTGGCACTATCCGCACGCTATAACCGCCGGCACAGCCGGGATATGTTCCGTTTTATCATGGCCGGATACAAAACAGGCTTCGCCTATTCCTCCGCCCCATCCTCCCACAAAAACGCCTCCTCGAACATCCCCTCATCAAACATGGACTGCCGCAGCCGCATATCCACCGCCAGCAGCGATTGCAGCACCGCTTTCCCTGCCTTCCGGATCCGGATTAGCGATTTACTTTTCCATGCGTGATTGTAATACTGTATCACCTGCTCCACATACTCCCTTGCCGCCCCCGATGTCTCCGCAAACAGCCGGTCCGCCATCGAAAGGATCGCCTTCCTCTCCTCTTCTTCCTGCAAAAGATGCTGCTGTGCCTGGATCCAATCCTGTTTTTGCAAGAGCTGTTCCGGCGAGAACTGCCCCCGCCCGCTGACAAATGCGGCACTCTTCTCCTGACCGGTCGAACTGCTCGCCGCAAAAACCTCCAAAATCCCGTTGATATTGTACGTAAAGGTCACATAAACACCCTCTTTTCCCGCTGGTGCTTTCGGAACCGGAAAACAGAGCTCGCCGATCTTTAGATTTTGTTCGGGGTGATAGCTCTCCCCCTGATAAACCATAAGGCGGATTTCCTCCTGAAACTCCGATGCCGTGACAAAATACTTCGTCACACGGCATGGCAGGATATTGTTGCGCTCGATCATCATGCACATCTTGCCCTCCCCGTCCGCCAAATCCCCCTGCACCCGCAGCCCAAGCGAAAACGGACACACATCCGTCATGAGAATATCCTTTACTTCTTCCTGCCGCTCCTTGATCCCTGCGTAGATCCCAATCCCCCGCGCGACTAAAAAATCCGGTTCCACCCCTGCGGTGATCCCCCGTCCAAACAGACGGCTTAAAAACATCTGCACCGCCGGCATACGGGACGAGCCCCCGGCAAGCAGCACTTGCGAGATATCCGAAATACCCAGCCCGGCATCCGAGAGCGCCCGCGAAATGGTATTCTTTATCCGGCGGAACAATCCCGGCGCAAGTGAAAAAATCTTCTCCGAAGTCAGCTCCATCCCAAGGCATTTCGCATCCCGCTGATACTGCATGGTAACCGCTTCCTGCGAGGAAAGCGTCTCCTTGCAGCGCCTGCCCTCAAACATAAGCGCCGTCTTCTCCTTCCGGTCCAAGGTCTCCCACTCCATCCCGTTCTCCGCACAGAATGCCGCCGCGATCGCCTCGTCAAAATCCGTACCGCCCAGGTGGTTGTCCCCGGCGATTGCCGTGATCTCCACAATGTTTTCAAAGCAGTCGACAATGGAAACATCCAGCGTCCCTCCCCCAAAGTCAAATACCAGAAGGCATTGCTCGGATGCTTCCCCGGAATCCATAGTGTAAAAAGCCGCTTCCCCCTCCTGCCCCTTTGCGGAAAGCTCCTCCTGCCGCACGGTCAGTGCGGCGGCGGACGGCTCATTGACGATCCGCTCGCACGCAAGCCCGGCAAGCTGCGCCGCAAGCTTTGTCGCATACCTCTGGTCACTGTTAAAATACGCCGGAACACTGATGACCGCCTCCGTGACCTCCTCGCCCAAAAATGCCTCCGCCCCCTCTTTCATTTTTTTCAGCAGCAGGGCAGAAAGCTCCTCCGGACGAAATTCATGCCCCGCCAAGCAATAGCGCTTTTCCGTCCCCATAAAGCGCTTGAAATTGGATGCGCAGCGGTCCGGCGCGAGCAGTTCCTCCTCTCTCGCGGCATATCCTGTCATAATATTTCCGTCCGCATCAACCGCCACAATGCTCGGCGTAATATAGTTTCCGGTTTTATCCGGAATCAGGCAAACCTGTCCGCCCTGCCAGACTGCCGCGAGGCTGTTCGTCGTGCCAAGATCAATTCCGATCACTGCCATACCATTTCCCCCTTATTAAGCTAAACATTTGCAGGAAATCACATTCCTGTCCCCTCTTCGCCGCAATACATTTTTCTTCCTGTTGATATAACCCGCAACGCCGCAGTCTATTCGAAACTACCCGGAAGGATGCCTTAAAAGCCCTGTCCGGCTTCCTCCTTGCCGGACAGGGCTTTAAAAAACTCTTTATCGGTTCCCCGTAAAAGCGGTTCCCATCGGATTTTTCTTTATCCGCGGCTCTTGCCCATGCAGAGGATTCCGAGTGCAGCCGGACCCGCGTGCGCCCCGATGCTTGGGCTTACCGTATTGACCATCACATTTTTTCCGGTCTTTTCCTTCAGTGCGTCCGCAACCATCCGCGCGTCCTCCGGCGCATCCCCATGCACCACGCACAGATCCCAGTCATCCGCAAGATATTCCTCCCCCATGCTCGCAACCGCGCGGTCGATGATCACATTCAAGGCCTTCTTACGCCCGCGGGCAGTTCCACTGTTCACCAGCTTTCCCTCCGCGTCCACGACCAGTACCGGCTTGATGTTTAACACGCTGCCCACGATCGCGGTCGTCTTCGAGAGCCTGCCGCCCCGGTGCAGGTGAAACAGATCGTCCACCACAAAAAATACGCAAAACTCCTGCTTGTGCGCCTCAACCCAATCCGCAATCTCATCGAGGCTCCTGCCCTCCTTCTTCATGCGGACAGCCTTCATGACCACCATACCCTCACCAAGCGACACATTCAATGTATCCACTACGCGGATCTTCATCCCCGGGTTCTCCTCGCAGATTTCCTCCGCCCCGCAGGCCACATTGCTGTGCCCCCCGCTTAGTGCCGAGGAGAAACTAAAATGCAGCACGTCTAGCCCCTGATCCGCGTATGCCTGAAAGGTATCCCGTATCACGGCAGGGTTGCTCGCCATCGTGGTCGGCATCTTCCCCCCGCGCATCAGGTCGTAAAATTCCTTCGGTGTCAGATTTTTCTCATCCCCGTAAGTCACTCCGTCAATGTCATAGTAATGCGGAATAATACCAATCCCATTCGCATCCACATAATCCTGCGGCAGATCGCAGTTAGAATCCGCCGTGATCACAAAATCTCTCATTCTGGTTTCCCCACTCCTTCCTGTTCGTCCGTCTCCCGGGACACAGGGCAAAATCCCTATCTTCCCGGCGGCTTGGGCTGCACCGCAATAAAGCTTTGCAAACCGTCCAAAGCTTCTTTCCCCTCTTCCGCCACAACCAGGCTCCGCCGTATCCATACTGCCGGAAATGCATTATCTTACACGCTGCCACATACGTCCACCCTAGCGCAGATCCTCCATCGCACAGCCGTCCATGTCCGTGAACTCCTGGTTCTCACCGACCATCCCCCAGATAAAAGTGTAAGCCTGCGTGCCGGAACCTGCATGGATCGACCAGCTCGGCGAGATCACAGCCTGCTCGTTGCGCATGATGATATGCCTTGTCTCGTCCGGCTCGCCCATATAGTGGAACACAAGCGCGTCCTTTGGCATATCGAAATACAGATACACCTCCATGCGGCGGTCATGCGTATGACAAGGCATCGTGTTCCAGACCGAACCCGGCATCAGCTTTGTCATGCCCATCACAAGCTGGCAGCTCTCCACCTGCCCCGGCAGGATGTATTTGCAGATCACGCGGTGGTTCGACTCCTCAAGCGACCCGAGCTCCACCTTGTTTTCCGGCTTCACGATGACAACTCCTTTTGCCGCCTCACCGTCCTGACGAATCAGGACGGTCGGGTAAGTTTTGTGTGCCGGTGCGCTATTGATATAAAACTTCGCAGGATTTGTTTTATCCGCACTCGCAAAGGAAATATCCCTCGCCCCCATGCCGATGTACATGCCCTCCTTATAGTTTACCCGGTATTCTTTCCCGTCAACCATGATTATGCCGTCCCCGCCGATGTTGATGATCCCCATCTCACGGCGCTGTAAAAAATACTCCGCCCGCAGCTCATCCCCCGCCGTAAGTGCGATCGGTCCATTCACCGGAACCGCCGATCCCGTGATAATCCGGTCAATATGGCTGTACACCAGCTTGATCACATCCGGGGCAAAAAGATCATCAATCAAAAACTCTTCGCGGAGTCTGCCCGTCGTATAATGCTTTACATCCTTCGGGGATGCTGCCGTCCTCAATTCCATGATAAAATCTCCTCTTCTGCCGCCTGCCTGCGGCAAATCCTAAACCGTTCCCGCCATCCATGCCGCAAAAAACGCGGCAGCCAAGCCCATATCCATTATCAAAAACCGCGCGGGGCAGCCATTGCAACCCACCGGAAGAACGAGAATGGACCCACACGGACTCCCTCCTGCTCTCCCCTGTGAAAAAGGCACCTCCATAATTCTTTTCCCGTTCTTGCGCCCCTTTCACATTTCAGCGCTGTACCCTTCCGGATCCGTCGCCGCCCGCAAGGTTCTCCACATCCGCACGGGACACAAGGTTGAAATCACCCGGGATCGTATGCTTTAGCGCCGAAGCCGCCACACCGAACTCCAGCGCCTCTTTAAAGTCCTTGCCGTCAAGCATCCCGCAGATCACGCCCGCCGCAAACGAATCGCCGCCTCCCACGCGGTCCACGATCGGCGCAATATGGTACTCGCGCGAATGGTAGAACTCCTGCGTATCGCGCTTGTAGATGCACGCCGACCAGCCGTTGTCGGATGCCGAACGGCTGACGCGCAGAGAGCTGATGACATACTCAAAATTAAATTTTGCCACCATCTGCTTAAAAATATCCTGGTAGCCGGCAAGCTCCAAGTCACCGCTCGTCACATCGGTATTGCCCGGCTGAAAGCCAAGCACCTTCTCCGCGTCCTCCTCGTTGCCGATGCAGACATCCACATACTGCATCAGGTTCGTCATCACCTTCTGCGCTTTCTCGGAACTCCAGAGTTTCTTGCGGAAATTCAAATCGCAGGAAACCTTGACCCCCGCCTTCTTTGCCGCCTTCAATGCAGTCTCGGTCAATTCCGCCGCCGCGTCCGAAACCGCCGGCGTGATGCCCGTAAAATGAAACCAGTCCACATCTTTAAAAATCCCGTCAAAATCAAAATCCGCCGCCACCGCCGTGGAGATTGACGAGTGCGCACGGTCATACACAACATTGGATGCCCTCATCGCCGAACCGGTCTCAAGAAAATAAATCCCAAGCCTCTCCCCGCCGAGAGCGATATGTTTTGTCCCGACGTTCATCTTGCGCAATGCCGCCACCGCACACTCCCCAATCGGGTTCTTCGGAACCTTTGTCACAAACTCCGTGTCATGCCCGTAATTCGCGAGCGATACCGCAACATTCGCCTCACCGCCGCCGTAGCAGACATCAAACTCATCCGCCTGGATAAACTTTTCGTTGCCCGGTGTGGACAGACGGAGCATAATTTCCCCCATTGTAACAACCTTTGCCATGTCCCTGATCTCCTTTTTATTTAAGTTCCGCATTCGCCCTTCCGCACCGACAACCTGCAGAGGAATCTCCATCCGCTTTCCTCCCGGAAATTCCTTCTGGCACGGTACAAGGGCCATGCTGTTTAAAACCTGCCCGGTATTTGCCGGGACAAGCCCCTTACATAATTTTACCGCTTTTGGGAGCGGTTGTCAATTACGGGATCGAAATAGCCCCGCCTTGCGCATACACTGTTCTCATCCCATCACTTCTCCAAGACAATACGCCACAACCGCCTGCTGCACCCACAACAAACTTTCTTTAAATCCATACCCGACAAAATACTTTGAACCAACCACCTCTTCGGTTACTTCCTCCCCGCGGTAAAACGGCGGGCAGGGATTCAGCACAGCCCCCTCATTCGCGAGCCGCATCGCCGCAAGTGTCACTTGGCAGTCCTTAAAATCAGGAAGCATCGAAGAAGGCAGGGAATCCGTGCAGATAACATCCTTGCCCACAACCGCTTCCCAAATATTGCGGCAGTTCTTTACCCCTTCCATCTCATAGCCTTTCCCGCAGCACTGGGTCAGGTCAAGCCCCAATACCTGCGCCGCCTCCTTCCAGGAAAAGCCGATATTCCCGGCCTTGCCGCAAAACAGATATTTATCCTTCCGAAAATCCTCCCGCATCTTAGATAAGGCATACAAATCCGAAAGCACCTCGCACGGATGGTT